>Ga0206964_10021_pt1 | contig 47409 bp, 39 predicted proteins | sample Alteio_BWOrgHeat_25_FD_152980 | JGI IMG/M metagenome (GOLD analysis project Ga0206964, IMG submission 152980) | Enriched cells from forest soil in Barre Woods Harvard Forest LTER site, Petersham, Massachusetts, United States -... | ecosystem: Environmental > Terrestrial > Soil > Temperate forest >...
CGGACTTCGGACTCAGGACTCAAGACTTTTGTCAGAAACCCTGTCTGGTAAAACAGACGGGGTTTTTGTTTTTATATACTTTCTTTATTGTCATTTAGCAGTAAAGGGATGGTCATCTGTTAATCAAATGATTGATTTTGTAATTTTTTGGGTACAAATAGGGGTAAATTTGTATAACATTCAATAAGCGCCATATCAGGCACGCCATTTGAATAAGTGAGTATACTATGAAAAATCTGACTGTAAAAACAAAATTCCTGCAAAGCCAATTAGTTGAATGGCTATTTGTTAAAGGGCCGGAATTGTTCATCGCCATTTACGGGAAATAATAAATTCCTACCTTTGCGGCTCTATGAAGCTTCAAAAATATTACGACCTTGTTTACGATTGGTTATTAATAAACGGCGCCCGATTTCTTTTCGCGGTAATCTTTTTACTAATAGGATTAAAACTGATCAAGTTTCTCCGTTCGCGTCTTAGTAGCCGCCTTGCCAAACGGCAGGTACATTCCTCACTGCAACCCTTCTTTCTAAGTTTATCCATAACGGCACTGTACGTATTGGTCATCATTGTTGTGATGAAAATATTGGATTGGCCGTTAACTGAATTTACAACAATTATTGGCGCTTTCAGCGTGGCGGCAGGTTTGGCCCTGTCGGGCACCTTTCAAAACTTTGCCGGCGGTGTGCTTATTCTTTTGTTAAAGCCTTTTGAATTAGACGACAGCATTGTGGCGCAGGGGCAGGAAGGCAAAGTAACATCGATACAAATTTTTTACACCGTATTGTTAACAGTCGACAACAAAACCATCATCATTCCAAACGGAAAACTGTTTAACGAAGTAATTGTTAACGTTAGCCGTGAAAACCGCAGGCGCCTGGATTTTGAATTTAAACTTGCTTTTGCTGCAGACGTTGATAAAGCCAAAGCCATCATTTTAGATATTATAAAGGCCGACAAAACGATTTTGGTTGATTTCCCGGTGAGGATAGGGGTAGTAGGCATGGATGTGGACAGTATCCGCTTTACCGTAAACGTTTGGGTTTTACCGGATGATTTTTTATCAACCAAGATATCCCTGATGGAAAATATATTGAAAAAATTGACTGCCGGCGGTATTACATTTCCGAAACCAGGGCTGATTTAATGGTTAACTTGCCGAAGTTTAAGATGCTGGTTGGTAGTATGGCATATCACTAAACTTATAACCTGTTACCCCAAGCTTTTTTACGCAATTCTTCCAGCGTAACCGGTTTGTCTTCCATATACCGGATAAAGCATTTGCGTTTGGTTTCCTTGCAAACCTGACGGGCAAATCATCGTGTAGTTTCTTGCTTGCTGAATTTTTATTTATCATAGAAAAGTTCCCGATTCAAAGCTCATATTAGGAATTCAATAGTCCCTCACAAAAAGCCCAAGCCCTGTGCGATTTCTTCCCCGAGGGAAGGGAAGGTAGGGGTGAACGGGTGTTAAGAATGAAAGATCGTGTCGGGCATATCAAAATATAATAAAATTCAAAAAACGGAACTATAAAAGGGTGCAATTCAAATTGCCGCATCATGGGCTGGAAACGATTTTTTTTTGTCATTCTGAGCGCGAGCGAAGAATCTTCTGCGCCCTGCAGTAGTCGGTATGCATAGTCCGCAATGCAAGTCGCAGAAGATTCTTCACTTTGTTCAGAATGACAAAGCGGTATTTTTAGTATGCGAGAGTTGAATTGCCCCAAATAGAAGTCTGATCAAAATCAAAAACAATTTTTTATTGAGGTGGATGATCAGATCCGCTGATTAGCCTTAATTTCCAGATACCGGTTGATGGTATTTACGGTCAGATTCTGCGGGCTGCTTAAAATAGACTGGATATTATTTTTCGCCAGTTCCTTTACAATCAGTTTCTTATCGTAAGCGAATTTTTCGGCAATGGTTTTGATGTAGATTCCTTCAACATCCCCTGCTGGTTTTTCACTCAATTTTTTTAGCTCCGTATTCTCAAAAAATACAACCAAAAGTAAATGGAATTTAGAGATCCGTTTTAGGAACGGCAACTGGCGCTGTAAGGATGATAGGCTTTCGTAATTGGTAAAAAACACCACCAGGCTGCGCTGTTTGGCCACATTGCGAATGGTGCTGTAAAGCAGCTCCATATTGGTCTCCAGGTAGCGGGTTTTTTCTTTGTATAAAACTTCCAGTATTTTGTTTATCTGGGTGTTTTTCCGGTCGGCCGGCACAATGGCGCCAATTTTATCGGCTATGGTGATCAGCCCTGCTTTATCCTCTTTTACCAACGCTATGTTTGATAACACCAGGCTAGCGTTTATGGCATAGTCCAACAGGCTCAGGCCCTCAAAAGGCATTTTCATGGCTCTCGACTTATCTATCACACAGTAAACGTGCTGCGATTTTTCGTCGGTGTACGAGTTAACCATTAAACTCCCGCGTCTCGCCGTCGCCTTCCAGTTAATGGTACGGAAATCATCGCCCTGCACATAGTTTTTCACCTGTTCAAACTCGAGGCTATGGCCCAGCCGCCGGATCTTTTTGATGCCCAGGTCGGACAGGTGATTAGATATGGCCATGAGCTCGTATTTGCGCATTTGGAGGAAGGAAGGATACACGGGCAGCATTTCTCCTTTGCCAAAATTATAACGCCTGCTGATGAGCTTTAACGGCGACCGTACAAATACGCGCACCCGCCCGAATTCATATTCGCCGCGTTTGGTTGGCCGCAGTACATAATTGATTAGTTTGCGCTGCTGTGGTTTAAGTTCAGTATCGAACCACAGGTCCCGCTTTTGAAATTGAAAGGGTATTTCGTCAATAATCCCGGCACTGACATTAAAAGGATACCAATTTTCGATATAGATACCTAACTCATTGTCGTCATTATTGCTTAACCGTTCCGGCGCATGCCGTTTGGCAAACACGCCGTTTTTTGTGCGGTAAAGCATTAATATATCAACAACTAACAGTGCCACCAGGATATAAAAAGCCAGGTCGGGTATTACACCCAACCACGGAAAAAAGAAAGCAAACAGGAACAGCACCACGCAACACCCCAGCGCAGTGAACAGCCTGTTCGTTAAAAATAAATTCTTATAAAATAAGCCTAACCCTTTTTTCACTCCCTATTTTTTAAAACGCCGACTGCGTTGTAAATTTTATTTATAAACCTTTCACCTTCTTCGTCCGCCAAAGCTCCAGGGACGGCGGATTCACCTTTCACCTCGGGATCTCAATTTTCTGTATCAATTGTGCAATAATATCGTCCGGCGAAGCGCCTTCCATTTCCTTATCGGGCGTTAACATAATACGGTGCCTTAAAACCGGGGTGGCTACATAAATTATATCGTCGGGTGTAACAAAGTCGCGCCCCCTTATGGCTGCGATCGCTTTAGCCGCGTTAATAATAGCCAGCGAGGCACGCGGCGAGCCACCCAAATAAAGTGATTTGTTGTTCCTGCTTTCGTGGATCAGTTTAGCCACATATACCAGCAGTTTCTCCTCAACATGCAGGCCCAAAACTTGTTGCCGCAAGGCGACAATATCCTCGCCCGATAGCACCGGTGCAATATCAAGCAATTGGTCGGCAGTTTTACGCTGATGCTGTTGTGTTAAGATTGCGATCTCTTCATCCAGCGAAGGGTATTTAATTTCTATCTTGAAGATGAACCTATCCAGCTGCGCCTCAGGCAGGCGGTAGGTGCCTTCATGCTCAACCGGGTTTTGTGTGGCCAGCACGGTGAACGGCTCCTGCATTTTGTAGGTTTGGCCATCAATAGTTACCTGCCGTTCTTCCATCACCTCGAACAAGGCTGATTGCGTTTTAGCCGGCGCCCGGTTAATTTCATCTATCAGGATGATATTACCAAAGATGGGCCCGTTTTTAAATTCAAAGTCAGCCGTTTTAGGGTTGAAAACCGACGTGCCCAAAACATCCGATGGCATTAGGTCGGGTGTAAACTGGATACGCGAGTATTGCGCCTTTATCGCCCTGGCAATCAGCTTGGCAGTAAGTGTTTTTGCCACACCCGGAACGCCTTCTATCAAAATGTGCCCATCAGCCAGTATGCCCGCAATCAGCAGATCGATACTTTCGTGCTGGCCCACAATTATTTTTGCCAGCGTGGCTTTTATCTGGTCAACAGCATTACTTAGCTTGCTGAGGTCGGTTCTCTGTTCAAATAATTCATCTTCCATATTACCTTGATTTGGTATAAAATTGTTCGATAAGTTTGTTTAGTTCAATTAGTGCAGCATCGCTCACATGGATGCTCTCATTGATATAAAGGATATGATTAACCAGGGCAACAGCGAACTCGGGCTCGAGATTTAGCTTCGCGGTTAGCTTGTCGATAAATTCGCCATCCAGTTTGTTGGTTTTTAACTGGTACTCTTCGCGCAAATGCTCCAATAAATAGAGGACCTTTTTTCGTGCGATATTTGCGTTGTTCCGTTTTTCGTAATACACCTGACCCACCACGTTTACAAAATCGACAGTCGAGTTAGTTAGTGGTTCTATTACGGGAATAATCCGCTGTCTGCGTTTTATTTCAAAAAGTACAAATATGATCATGCCGGCTAAACTCAAATAGTAGGCCCATTGCAGGTCGGGATGTTCAAAGAATACGCGCATCGGCGATTTGTCCTCAGGGATATCGCCGTTTTGAAACTCGTCCCAATACACATTTTGGGTTTCGGGCAGGTAGGATAACGCTTTGGCAGCATAATCGGTACTTTTGCTCCTTAGGATACTGATGTTAGTAAAAACGGTGGGATTGCAGCTTAAATATAAAGTACCCTTGCCAAATTTAAAGCTGATATAAGTGGCATGCCCGAAGTTGTTTTTACCAATTACGGTTGCCTTTGCCGTGTCGAAGCTGCTAAAATATTGATTGCTGAGGTCCTTGTAAAAAGTATAATCTTCGGCTTGTTTTACATGATCGCTTGTAAAATTCAACCGTGCATTTTCTTTTGCAGTTTCAGGGGCAATGTCCAGGCTTAAAGTGTCAGCCAAAAAACCCTCGACATTGAAACATGAAATAAAAGCCGAGTTTCCGTTTTTCAAAAATTTCACCAATTCATTAAAGTCGAATTTATTGATGCGGACGGTCCGGGTTATGATTAAGTAGTTGCCTTGCAATGCCGTGGAATCGTGAAAAGTATTATAGATCGACTTATCTGTACGGATAACATTAGCTTGCGGAAAAAATGTATTTAACTGGTTGTATAAAACATAGGTACCCAGCGGTATTTTGTCCTTATAGTAAAAAGTAGGGCTCCAGTTAATAGGGTTAGGCTTGTTGTATTGCGCAACCAGGTAGATCAGCAATAATATGCCGGCAATTGAAAGATATATTTTAAAGTCTTTCATCCTATATTATCCTGAATTTTTGGAATGCGCCATTAATATTCTTGAAAATCGCATTGTCAATGGCAAACTCCCCATACCAAACATATTCAAACTGGCGCGTAAGTAATTTAAAGTCGATGCGTTGGTCAATGTTGTTCAGCTCATTTATGTATGCACTGTTACTCTTTTCGGGCTGCCACTGAATCAAGGCCGCATCGCTGAGTTGTTTAAGACATTTTAAATAAAGCAGCCTTACTGCAAGGCGGTAATTGTGCAGTGAGACAGCTTTTTCTATTTGCGTATCAAAATCAATTTCGTGGATATTTTCAATCGATTCGGTATAAGACATGATGATCGGACTTGCTTTCTTCCTGAAAATATTAGATACATCTACGCCGATCATTTTTATGATAAAAAGAACCACCGCTGCCACGGCGGCAGCAATTAAAATGTATTCCAAAATGACCAAAAATAGGCTTAGGAGCCCTCCTGTTTTTTTGCCGTTTGTTCCTGAAAATAAATTTGCAAGCCAATGCCAAAACCAGCGCCAAAACCTGCTCCATAATGATGGACCCGATTCATCTTCCGTGTATTTGAATTCGCTTTGCTTATTGTATGCTTTTAATGCGGTGCTATCAAAAGATCTGGCTTTAATGGTTGAAGTGTCGATTTTCAGCACGGCTTTATGCTGAACAGGCTTTGCCTTATTTGCTCCAAAGCAAACATTTATCAATCCCAAACAAAAAATCAACAAAATTAAATAGCGCAGCATCCTTAATATTCCTCTTCTGGTAAGTTGTTTTCGGGAGTTGTATTGCCTAGTTGGTTGATGCGCCCCATTAAACCTGTGCCCTCAACTTCTTCCGAAAGGCTAAAGTAGCACAGGCAGGCGGTAATAATCGGCAAAATATAAACAACCCTGACGATTTGTTCGAGCACGCCGCCAACAACGGCAAGTGTTAGCGACATCGGCGTTCCCTTTCCAAAGTGCATAAACATGCTGCCAACGTTCAGTGCGCCTATGGGTAGTAGTATAACCATCGCCGCTACATAAACGATTACCCACATGATAAATACGGCACCAAAGGTTGTCCAGTAATTTTTATGGGCCAATTTGAAGCTTTTGTTAAATGCGTAACCAAAACTTGTGTTTTCGATGATCATGATCGGGAAAACTATTGAAAATATCGGATACAGGTAGAAGAAAGGCACGAAACAAAAAAGCATTGCAACACAAAGCATGAGAAACATTAAAATCCCGCTCCCTAAGAATTTGAAAAAAAAGTGTTTGAAGTAACCCCACACTTCAATTGGTTCGGGCGGAACATTACCTTTTTCTTTATAAAGGCATATGTATGAAATAACAGTTAGATGTGTTGCCACGTAAGTAAGCAAATAGCATACGATTATCATCAAATATTCGATCCCAAATAAGGCAAACGGGTTATTGCGTTGTCCGAAAACCAAATTGGGAGCATCGGTTTTAAGACCATTTACTGCATTTACGGTTTTAACCTGCTGTAAGGCTGTAAATAACGCAGCTGCAACTAAAAAGAAGCCGCAAAAAATAAAGAAACACTTAATAAGCGGTTTAAAATTTTCGCGAATGAAGCCAAAGGTATCGGTTATGATTTCGCCGAAATCGCGGATCTTTAAAAATTCAATTCTGGATGCCATCTGGTTTTTGGTTTTTATATAATTTGTTTGGATAAATGATCACGTACCATACCATGAATATGAGGGATAGTGTTAATATACTTATGCTGAGCCATACCGGCATTTCGGTGTGCCGGGTTACAAAACTTTCGAAAAATGCGGCAGTTAAAAAAATTGGCACAAGGCCAATCGTCATTTTCATACCGTCCTTCGCCCCTTTTTTCACCGACACCATCCGTGTATAGGTTTTTGGGAATAGAAGGCTGTTGCCGAGGACTAAACCAGCGGCCCCGGCGACGATAAAGGACGAAATTTCTAAAGTGCCGTGGATCCAAATAACTAACACCGATTGGATGCCCACCCCTTTGCTGAAAAAATAATACTGAAAGGCGCCAAGCATCACCCCATTTCTGAACATAAAATAAATGGCCCCAACCGAAAAGATGATGCCGCTTACATAGTTTATCAGTGCCACATAAATGTTATTTGAAGCAATCATGAGAAACATCGGGAACTCTCCGGCTTGTTTATAAACGCCAAAAGGATCTCCTTTGGCAATATTGGCGTTGGTCATATCTACATATTGGTCTCCCATTATCAGCCGCACAAAATTTTCGTCGTACTTGGCCGAAAGAGCGCCGATCAACCCAAAAACAACAGCGAAGATGAAAGAATAAAGTAGCTGTCGTTGATAGGTTTTGAACAACAAAGGCAACTCATATTTCCAAAAACTGATAAAGCGGTTACTCTTTTCGGTTTTATTTTTATAAATAGATTGGTGCAGGCGTGCGGCCAGGCCGTTTATATACTCGGTTGTTTTTGATTTTGGGTAAAAGGTTTTGGCATACGCAAGGTCATCTGTAATCTCTATAAACCTGTCCGCCAGCACATCAGGATCGCTGGTGGGTTCGCTTTCAAAACTCTTCCACCTGTCGGAATTCTGCTTAACAAATAGCGGTTCGCGCATTAAAGGATTTGGTTAAAATAATTGTGTTAAAATAATTACAAATTTTTATCTTTCAACAAAAAAGCGAAGATTAAGTAACTATATTTATTTATATGCAAACGGTAAGGGTAACTACATCCCAAAACATTGATATTGATTATGAAGTTGCGGGAGTAGGTGAACGTACGCTTGCCCGGTTATTGGACATGGCCGTTTTTGTTGCGCTTTACATACTTGGTTTAATTGCAGCTATTTTTGCCGGCCAGTCCATTCTCCGCGTTATTTCATTCGTCGCAATCATCATCATTTATGCTTCGCTGTTTGTTTTTTACGACCTTGTATGCGAAATAGCCATGAACGGCCAAAGTTTTGGCAAACGCATCATGAAAATAAAGGTGATCAGCCTCGACGGTAAAAGGCCATCACTCAGTCAATATTTACTGCGCTGGTTGTTCCGGATAGTGGATTTTACTTTATCCATGCAGGCTTGTGGATTGATATGTGCAGCCGTATCCGAAAAACAACAACGTTTAGGCGACATGGTTGCCGGCACTACGCTGATTAAAACGCATCCCCGTACATCCATAAAGAGCCTTGTTTTTGTGCCTGTTGAAGATAATTACGTGGTTATTTTTAAAAATACCGACCTGTTAAACGATAAGGATATTACACTGATCCAGGAAGTGATCAAGAATTACAGGATGACCGCAAACCGGGTTGTTGTTGACACCGCAGCCGGGCGGATAAAAGAGATTTTAGGAGCAACTATACCTGAAGGGATGGACAACCTGAAATTTTTAAAAACCGTGGTAAGTGATTATACCCACTCGGCTGCTCAAACCGAGGTATGATAAACATATAACCTAACCATTTTAATGGTGTAGCTCACAAAAATTATCGTTAAAACGCTGGTGTATAAAACCCGCCTTACCAGTTTACTGTTTTTACGGGGGAACCTGCTTTCAACAAGTAATAAAATGGCAGCCACGAATATAGGGATGGTGGCCGGGTAAAGAAAGAAACTTTCGGATAGATGTCCTTTTAATAAGGCTATACATGACCGTTGAAAACCGCATCCGGGGCAATCAATGCCAAATATAGCCTTATAGGCGCAGGGCAGCATATGTTTTTCGAGCCAACCAACCACCTGGAAATAAAATTAGATCAATTGTTTAGTTATGAGGTAAAGTACTGAACATTGTCAATAATGTGCCACCAACAATTATCCAGTAAACAATATATAACCCACCGATGATAGTTCCTATTATTGACATAATAAAACCTGCATTTAATGAACCCCATCCATCATAAAGCGTAGGATCTTCTTTATAAAGTTTTCGTCCTTTGGTTGAAAGCGCAATGCCGACAATGCCCAAAGCAAGGCCGATAAAAAAGCATCCAAATACAATTGAGCAAATGCCAAGCACAAGGACCGCAGTCGCGTTAGGTAAAGTTTGTTTTTCCATTTTTGATAACTATGATAAGTAACTGGTTTATTACTAATGCAAAATATAAATAATTTTTAAATGCAACACAGTAATACGAAAATAATTTTTTGCCCGATAATTTATTATCGCGTGTGTCATTATATGTAAGTTTGCCCTATGCAACGAGAACAAATTTCAGTATTTGACATGTTCAAGATCGGGATCGGGCCGTCAAGCTCACACACGCTTGGGCCATGGCGGGCAGCGCAGCAATTTGTTCAGTCGCTCGAAGATAAAGACGCTTTGCCAATCGTAGAAGAGGTTAAAATACTGCTTTACGGCTCGCTTGCTAAAACCGGCAGGGGCCACGGTACCGATATAGCCATTCTTTTGGGCCTTAGTGGCGATGATCCTGTAACGTTTGAAGTTGACCAGGTTGTCCCAAAAACCGACGGCATCCGAAAGTCACATAGCCTGGTACTTGGCGGCAGGCAACCGGTTGTTTTTAATGAAATTGATGACCTTTTATTCCTCTTTAACGAGAGTTTGCCCTATCACCCCAACGCGGTAACATTCCAGGCGTTTTTAGCTGATGGCACCGCCATTTCTGAAACCTACTATTCAATCGGCGGCGGTTTTGTGGTGAAGGAAGGCGGGCAGGGGCAATCAAAACATGAGGTTGATCTGCCTTTCCCTATTGAAACGGCCAATAACCTGCTGCATTGGTGTATAAAAACCGGGCTAAAAATATCCGAAGTGGTGATGGAAAATGAGTGCGCCTGGAGAAGCGAACAGGAAACGCTTACCGGTATACTGAATATTTTTAAGGCCATGCGGGAATGTATTTATCGCGGTTGCCATACAACAGGCTACCTGCCCGGCGGTTTAAATGTTGCCCGGCGGGCCGCCACGCTGAACCGCAAGCTGATCGGCGATCATGTGTATACTAATTATGATGAATGGGTTGCTGCCGTCAGAAGTACAGGTAATAGTTTTCAGAACATATTGGATTGGGTAAGCTGTTTTGCGCTCGCCGTAAATGAAGAGAACGCGTCATTTGGCCGTGTAGTTACGGCGCCAACCAACGGCGCTGCCGGGGTTATCCCTGCCGTATTACAATACTACCTTGTTTTTTGCGATGGTTATACCAACGACCGCATCGTGCAGTTCTTGCTAACAGCATCCGAAATCGGCAGTATATTTAAAAAGGGCGCTACCATTTCGGCGGCTATGGGTGGTTGCCAGGCGGAGATTGGCGTATCATCGGCAATGGCGGCCGGAGCGCTGACGGAGGTGCTTGGTGGCACCCAGCGCCAGGTATTAATGGCTGCTGAGATTGCTATGGAACATCACCTTGGCATGACCTGCGACCCGATAGGCGGCCTGGTACAAGTACCCTGCATCGAACGAAACACCATGGGCGCCATAAAAGCGATAACGGCTTCGCAACTCGCCCTGCAAACCAACCCCGACAATGCCAAAGTAAGCCTTGACGCCGTGGTGAAAACCATGTGGCAAACCGCACTGGATATGAACTCAAAATATAAAGAAACTTCGGATGGTGGGTTGGCGATAAACATACCGTTGAGTTTGCCGGAGTGCTAGATATCTGTTTATCAATAATGCTTTTGTTAAGTCGAAAATAATCCGCTAAATTCGTTCATGACAAATGATCGCCGCGTTTTTTTGAAACAGGCAGCCGCTCTCGCGGGCGCTTTTTCTGTTAACAGCCTTTTTAACCAGGTTCATGCTGCCGACTGGCAAAAAGCATCACAAAAAGTTTCACACCTGAGTGACCTGGAGATAGCTGGAGATGAGGATTTTTGGCGCGTAATTCAGCAATCGTATACCGTAAGCTCGGAAATAATTAACCTGAACAACGGTGGCGTTTCACCGTCACCTCTGGTGGTACAGCAAGCCGTTGAGCGGTATAATCAACTGGCAAATGAAGGTCCATCATACTTTATGTGGCGAATCCTCGACCAGGGCCGCGAACCACTGCGCGAAAAACTGGCCAACCTTGCCGGAACACTTCCCGATGAAATTGCCGTTAATCGTAATGCCACAGAAGCGCTGAACACGATGATCTATGGGATTGACCTTAAAAGCGGCGATGAAGTTATCGGCACCAAACAGGACTATCCGCACATGATCCAGGCTTACCGTAAACGGGCCATCCGCGACGGTGTTATTTATAAACAGCTTAGTTTTGAATTTCCCATCGAAGACGATGAACAAATTGTAAAAGCCTATGCCGATGCCATCACCCCAAAAACAAAATTACTGCATGTAACACACATGATAAATTGGGTAGGGCAAATTATGCCGGTACGAAAGATCTGTGATATGGCCCACGCCAAAGGCATTGAAGTGCTTGTTGATGGCGCGCATTCATTTGGCCTGATGGATTTTAAGATCCCCGACCTGCATTGCGATTATTTTGGAACCAGCCTGCATAAATTCCTGTCGGCGCCAATAGGCAGCGGTATGTTGTGGATGAAAAAAGAAAAGATAGAAAATGTTTGGCCGATGGTATGCGGCGATAAACCGCATGATGGCGATATTCGTAAATTTGAGGACCTGGGTACGCGCAGCTTCCCAATTGAACAGGGGATAGGCGAGGCAATCAATTTTCATGAAGGCATTGGCAGTAAACGGAAAGAGGAGCGCATCAGATTTTTGAAAGACTATTGGGCATCCAAAGTTCAACATATACCAAAGGTTAAGCTGCACACTTCGCTAAACGCTAAATATTCGTGTGCCATTTGCGGCGTGAGTATTGATGGGATGACGCCCGGCCAACTGGATAGCGCTTTATTCGAAAAATATAAAATACATACGGTTGGGATAGTTTGGGAAAATATCAGTTGCGTTAGGATAACGCCGCATGTATACACCACGCTTAACGACCTGGATAAACTGGTTAAGGCTGTAGGGGAGATAGCAGCAAAAAAGTAATTTATTTTTTCAATCTTGCCGCAACCTTCGGTTCCAGGACATCCACCCACAACTCATACATTTTGCCCGATGGATGCAATCCGTCCGAAGCTATAAGTGTGGGGTCTGTTGCAGCTTTCCTTGAAATATCGGTAATGTTTAAAAAACTTACGCCCGCCTTTTCGCAAATACTTTGGGCAGCGCTATTAAAAGCTATTATTTGTGGGTAGATCTCGCTATCTCTACCCCCGGCAAATGGTGTTACACCCCAATCCGGTATCGATAAAACGAAAACTTTGCTGGTATCGCCGTTGGCGAAAGTGATGGCCGTATTTAAAACCTGTGCAAATTTTACTTTATAGTTATCCAGGCTTAATCCCTGGTACTGGTCGTTTACGCCGATCAGCAGCGTGACGAAATCGAATTTCCTATTCGTAATGCCGCTACCGGCAATCGCATCGATCAGGTTGTCCGTTGTCCACCCGGTGGTTGCAATAATGGTTGGCGCCTTAACTTTATAGCCATAACTATTTAATAATACAGTTAGCTGGTAAGGGTACGATTCGTTTTGCGGAACGGACTGCCCTATGGTGTAGGAGTCGCCCAATGCAAGGTAAGTTGCTGGATCTGTCATAGGTTTGGTGTTAACCGTGGTGTCGATTTTGGATGCATACGGTGGGCCGGCCTTTTTGCTGCATCCTGTTAAGGCCGTTAAGCTGATCAATATAATTTGTAATACTCTCATACCATCTCCATATTAAACAATACGGAAATATGGTGTTTAAGGATTTTTTTTATTTCATTTATATCAACTTCGTGCCCCAGTTCCCGTTGCATCGAGGTTACATCTTTATCATCGATGCCACAGGGGACTATATTTTTAAAATAGTTCAGGTCGGGGTTTACATTAAAAGCCAGGCCGTGCATAGTTACCCACCTGCTGCACCTCACCCCCAAAGCACAAATTTTACGTGCCTTTTCGTTATCGGCATCAAACCAAACGCCGGTATAACCGGGGTAGCGGCCGGCAGTAAGTCCGTAATCTGCCAGCGTTAATATCACTGCCTCTTCAAGCGTACGCAGGTAAAGGTGTATGTCCGTAAAAAAATTATCCAGGTCGAGGATGGGGTAACTAACGATCTGCCCCGGTCCGTGATAGGTGATATCGCCGCCGCGGTTGATGGGGTAATACGATGCCTTTTTTGCCTTTAGTCCCGCTTCATCCAATAGTAAATGTTCGGGTTTGCCGCTTTTACCTAGCGTGTATACATGCGGGTGCTCACAAAACACCAGGTAATTCAATGTTTCTTCAGTAACGCAGTGATCATAAGTGTGTGCGGTGTTTTCGTCGCCGGCAATAGCCAGTTCTTTATTCCGGATATCCAGCTTCACTTTTACTGTATCGGAAAAAAGGGATTCCTGCCGGTCCCAGGCCTGCTTGTAATCGATCAATCCCCAATCCTGAAAAATAACCTGTTTGTTTTTCATCGCTTTATCCTTTCACGTAACCGATCATATAATCATGATATTGCTGGTAGCCTACTTCATATTCAAGGTCGATATCGTCCTTTTTTAGCCGCGCTTTAACCAGCCCATGTCCCTCAAAATTAAAAGGCTCCAGGAAGATATTGTGTAAAAACGAAACCTCCTTTTGCCCGTAACACTTGTACACAGCTTCCTTAACGCACCAGCAAACGTATAGTTCTTCTATCTTACGCTCAGGCGAAATAAACGCCAGTTCCTCTTTCCGCATAAACTTATGCGCTATGCGTTCAACCTTTTGTTTGATCTGCTCAATGTCTATCCCCACCGGATCCTTCCCAATCATTACAGCCGCATAATCAAACGAATGGCTTAAAGAAATATGATAGGGCAAATGTACCAGGTATGGCTTGCCATGCGCATCAACCTTACAATCAATATATTCTTCGGTACGCAGCATTTTACGCAGCAGTACGCGTGTACCTAACCAGTGCAGATTACGCTTGCCTATCTTCAGCTGCTCGTAATAAGCCTTTTCTTCGTCGTTCAATTGAAGCTGATTGTATAAGTCTTCAGCCTCTTCTTCAATCTTCCAGATCGCAAATTCGGTTTTGTCATCAACCTGCTGCCTGTATGCTATAGCCATAAAAGTAAAATTGCAAAAAGGATGACAAACTTATATCAAATAAACCTAAATTGTCTCGATTTTCGTCAATAATAAACCAGCGCTTAAAAAAATTACCTATGCTAACCGAAAAATTGACACCTGCGCAGGTAGAGCTTTACCATAAGCAGGGATACCTTATTATAAAAGGTTTTTGCAAGCCCGATGAGGTAAACAAACTTTACCAAACCGCACTGGACGATAATGCCATGCGGAACAACGCTTTGGACCTCAACGACCAAACCGGCAAAAAAACACGCCTATCCTTATGGTTCACCCCGGGTAATGATGTTTTTGGCTATTTAACGCGGAGTGAAAAGATGATCGGCGCGGTAAAACAACTGCTTGACGGTGATACGCCGGTATGCCATTTTCATTCGAAACTGATGCAAAAGGAGCCAAAAGTAGGCGGCGCCTGGGAATGGCACCAGGATTACGGCTATTGGTACAAAAACCAGTTTATGTTCCCTGATGAACTGATCAGTGTGATAGTGGCCCTTACCGAAGCCAATAAACAGAATGGCTGCCTGCAGGTGATCAAAGGCTCGCATAAGCTTGGCCGGGTAAACCACGGCTTTGCCGGCGAACAGGTTGGCGCCGATATGGTAATGGTAAACAACGCCCTAAAAACCATGGAGCTGGTTTATGTTGAACTGGAAGCCGGCGACGCGCTGATCTTCCACAGCAACCTGTTGCACCGGTCGGAGGCTAATTTATCAGATCGCCCACGCTGGTCTATTATATCTTGCTACAACCTGCAATCGAATTTGGCCTATTGTGAAAACTCAACCGCCTACAAAGTGCCTGTTGATGTAGTGCCGGATAACGCCATTATGGATTGGGCGGCAGCATCCTTATCCAATGCCGATTTCCTGAAAAAAGAAAACGACCCGGCCTTGAAAGAAACCGGCTGGGAGAATGAGATTAAGTCTTGAGTCTAAAGTCCAGAGTCCAGAGTCGGCGCAAGGTTTTTTCGACTCGAGACTCAAGACTCCCGACTCAAGACTCACCACTATCACAATTTTAAAAATTAAAGAATAATGAAGATAGCAATGTTAGGCTCGGGTTTTATCGCCCGGTTTTATGCAGATTCGCTGCAGGCGCAGCGGGCAAAGGATTCGCTTATCAGCGTTTACTCGCGTAATATTGATAAGGCAAAAAAGTTTGCCGGCGACTACAAACTCAGTTTCTATTCGGATGATATGGACACAGTAGTGAGCCGTCCCGATGTAGATGCGGTGGTGATCTCGCTGCCTAATAACCTGCACGAAGCCGCTGTTGCCGCATGTGCAAAAGCAAAAAAACACGTTTTATGCACCAAGCCTCTTGGCCGCAATGCTGCCGAAGCCAAACGCATGCTGGATATGGTTGAAGAAGCCGGCATTATGGGCGGCTACCTGGAGGACCTGTGTTACACTCCAAAATTCCTTAAATCCGTTAAGGCGGTGCAGGACGGCAATATCGGTAAGGTGCTTTGGGCAAAATCGCGCGAGGCGCACCCAGGCCCGCACAGCGATTGGTTTTGGGATCACGAACAATCAGGCGGCGGTTGTATGGTGGATTTGGGTTGCCATTGTGTGGAGATCAGCCGTAACTATATTGGCAAGAACATTCGCCCGGTTGAGGTAATGTGCTGGGCCGCAACACAGGTTCACCCTATAAAAGCCGAAGACAGCGCCATTGGCCTGGTAAAATATGCCAATGGCGCTATCGGGCAGTTTGAAGTGAGCTGGTGCTTCCGCGGCGGTATGGACCTGCGCGACGAAGTGATGGGCACCGAAGGCACCATCTGGCTCAATAACTTTTTACGCACCGGGTTCGAGATGTTCAGCACGGGCAAGGGCGGCTACGTGGCCGAAAAAGCCGAAAGTAGCAGCGGCTGGCTATTCCCCGTGGGCGATGAGGTGCACGAGTTGGGATACACCAATATGTTTACCGATATGTTTAACGCCATCGAAAACAAAACCGAACCCCTGGAAACTTTTTACGACGGCTACATTGTTAACGCCATTCTGGATGCCTGCTACCTGTCGGCCAAAACCGGCAAATGGGAACCCGTGCAAATTGAAGGCTGGCGCGGCGACCAAACCGACGACTACGGCTCCAACTTCACCTCGTACGATGACGATCACTACCTCATAAAAAAAGAGATCCTTCCTAACGGCGATCGTAAACTGATCCTCAAGCACAAGGTTACCGGCGAAGTGTCGTCTTTAGATATCGAATAACGTTTACATAACAAGGGTGTCACCCTGAGCCTGTCGAAGGGCGCGCGTAAAGGCCATTGCCCGTATGCTTCGACAGGCTCAGCATGACACCATTTTCACTACGCCAACAATCGTAAATCGTAATTCTAAATTCGTAAATCTTCAAATTTCTTTCCACAATTCGCTAAAACTTTTGTGAAAAACGCACCCTTGTTGCGTGCCGCAATAAGTTCTAATTTAGCCCGCTCAAAAGCAGGGTCATGATATTATCAGATAAGCGCATTCTGGAAGAAATGGAGCAGGGAAGCATCATCATCGAGCCGTTCAGGCGCGAATGTTTGGGCACCAACTCTTACGATGTACACCTGGGCAAACACCTGTCCACCTATCGAGATAGGGTGCTGGATGCCAAACTGCATAACGAAGTGGTTGCCTTTGAGATCCCAAAAGAAGGCTTTATCCTTCAGCCTGGTACGCTTTACCTCGGGGTTACACAAGAATATACTGAAACCCACCTGCATGTACCCTTCCTCGAAGGCAAATCGAGCACAGGCCGATTGGGTATTGACATCCATGCCACTGCCGGCAAGGGCGACGTTGGCTTCTGCAACACCTGGACGCTTGAGATCAGCTGCACCCAACCTGTAAAAGTGTATGTTGGCATGCCCATTGGCCAGCTCATCTATTTTGTGGTTGAAGGCGAAATAGAAACTTTTTACAATACCAAAGACAACGCCAAATACAACGTGCCCAGCACCCGCCCGGTGGAGAGCATGATGTGGAAGAATAAATTCTAGTAGGGGCGACCCTTGTCGCCGCCGTGGTTTTTAGGCACCCACAAGGGGTGCCCCTACGCCTGCTGCTGTTGTGTCGTTTCACCAACACCCCGAGTCCCCGGCGAACCCGTATTTTCTATACCCATTCACCAAATCTGCTACCCAAAACGCGTTTAGCATACCACTTTTTAGGCCATTTCCGAATGCTAAAGGCGTTTAGCATACCACTTTTTTGGGCAATTCCGAATGCTAAAGGTGTTTAGCATACCACTTTTTTGGGTAATTCCGAATGCTAAAGCTATTTAGCATACCAAACAAAATCGATGTATTTATTATTTAATATATTGTAATTCAGTTAGATATAAAAATTATAATAAATAAAAGAACAAAAAAATGAAAAAACGCAGTCAAAATATTTTTGCTGATTTAAAGGGCGCCAGGAAAATTTTTATGGATTAACTCAAATATACGAAAATCGAGGCAAATAAGCAAGGCGTAAAGCCCACTGATTTATCCGTAGTTATGGTATTTGCCCGGCGTTTTCGCCCTTGGGAAAAAGAGTTTATATAAAAAAAGTCCCGGCTCTATTTAAAGAACCGGGACTTTTGACTTAAGGCTCAGTATTTAAAGCTTAACAGGCGCCCAGGCAGTACCATTATTCTGAAACGTGAGCTGGGTAGGCACATCGGTGCCGCCGGTATAATTGAGGTAAGTAACCACATAATTTACGTTCACCTTAGGGCTTGGGAAATCGGTAGTTAATACCAGGATCATAGCGGCATCCAGGTCGGCAGGCGCCCAGCCCGAGAAATCGCCATACTGGTAAAGATTTGCCCTTTCGGCAGCAGTTCCAATACTTTGGTTATTGGTTCCGTTGGGGTTGCCGATCAGTTTGGTATCGGCTGTTTTCAGCGTATAATATACCGTTGGGTCGGGGATCCAGGTATTGTTGCTTTTTACATAAGCACGTGTAGCCGCTCCGCCGGTAGTGGTCCAGTTAGTGCCGTCGTAGGTAAGGGCCAATACTCTTTGATAATCGCCCCCTCCGTAATAGCTATAGCTAACATATTCAATATCGTTTGCTTTTACGGTATCAGCTATGGTAATATCATTCTTCAGGAAGAAACTAAAATAGCCCGGTGTTTTGCTTACGTCGGACGTGGTGAACTGGTCGTACTTACCGTCACCAACCGAGGTATATTGCGCCGGCGTTACCTGGTATATTTTTATCCAGCCGCCATTAAGGTACAAAAACGAATTGGTTACCGTATTGTCCGACCCGGTGTACAGCACATACGTGATGATAGCCAGTTGATTTGGCGCCGGTGTTGGATATTTATATGCCAAAAAATTAAGTACGTCCGATGCGTCAAAATCACCGTAGTGGTTGCCGGTAACGGCAAAATAATCGGCGCTGGTAACGGTATAGGTTAAATGGCTGTACACGCTATCGGCCGGGGCTATAGATGGCGTAAGGTTAAACGTTACGGCTGCTGTTGAGCCATTGCCCAACTGCGGGTCCCTGGCGTTTAATATCATGGGCACATAGGTGTTCGCATCCGTGATACTGATAAAGCTGAACGAGTTATAAGCGTAAACTTTGTTTGATAATAGCTGGTAATCCGCAGGCTGTAAAGTAAGGGTCATCCCCTTTTTAACATACGACGACGGAACCAGGTTGGGCTGCTTTTGGCACGCCGTAAATGCCAGCGCAAGCAATGCTGATAAGTATAATATCTTTTTCATTTTAATGATTTTTACAGGTCAATTAAAATTTAACTTTTAAACCAGTAGTAAATACTCTGCCCAGGCCGTAGTAAACGGTTGCATCCGAAGCCTGGCCTGTGGCGCTGTAGTCTTCGGCGTCGGCAATATATTTAGTATTTAACAGGTTGTTTACCGTGGCGATCAGTTCTGAATCGAAACCTGCCATTTTAAATTTCCACACGCCATTGAGCGCCCATAACGAGTAATTGGGGATTATATAAGGATGTAGCCCCGCTGACGTAATATTCTGGAACGGAACGAATGCGGTATAGTTTCCATAATAGTTCCAGGTAACGCCAATTTTTATTTGCGGCATTACATATACGTCCATAAAGGCAGCGGCGGTAGTTTGTGCGGCGTCGCCCACTTTCATGCCATTCAGCAAAACTTCCTTAACTGTTCCAACCGGTTGATTTTGTGTGTTAAATACAGTAGCAGGCCCGGCGTTTTTGTTGTAATACCAATCGCCTAATGAAAGCATGCCGCCAACAGAAATCTCTCTTAAAGGCCGGTATCTTAATTCCAGTTCGGCGCCCTGGTGTAATTCATCCACGCCCGATAAATTTACTGAATAGATTTGACCGGTAACAGGGTCGGGGTAAGGCGTTGCAAAGGCCCTGTCGCTGTATTGGGTGCGGTACAGGTTAACTTTTGCGCTAAAGCCCGAGATCTTATAACCCCAACCCAATTCGTAACTGAACAGCTTTTCGTTTACGGCTTGTTTGTTTATCTGGTTGGTAAAATCTTCAAATACGTTTCCAAAGTAGGGTGGCTTGGTTAAGTAGCCGATGTTGGCAAACACGTTCATCTGGCTGTTGATGTTGTAATTAGCGCCTATTTTAGCCTGGTAGGTAAAAAAGTTAACGTATGGGGTAGTTTGGTTAGGATCGCTGTTCAGGTAGTTAAAATAATCCATTCTTTTATCGCCGTTCTCCGATCCCGAAAGGGTAACAAAAGCGGTAAAATCGTCTTTGGAATATTCTGCCTGGGCAAATGCACCTTCCGATTGTACAAAATCCTTGTTATAAAAATAGATCTTGTCGCCTACAACTGCGCGGTCTATCGGGTTATTGATATTACCACCCGAAGTGCCCAATGCAGGGTTGCCGTAATAATTATACAGCGCGTAATCGGCGCCCAGCAGGTCGGTTATGGCCTCATAGTGTGTGCCATGGTAATACCTCAGGTCGATACCGGCCGAAAGGTCGATATACTTACCGATCACCGTTTTGTAGGTGCTCCGTAAACCGAACCACGAGGTTTTGTCGTGCGAATCGTACAGGTAGGTGGTAGCCGAACCATCCGCATTTTGCGCATTGCTTTTTGCCACCGCATCAAAGTCAATAGGCGAATAAAAATTGCTCACCCTTGGCAGGTCGCTGTTGGATACGCTACCGCCTATATTGCCGCCGCCGCCATCGCCGAACAAACCATATAATACGGTAGAGAGGCTCGATTTATCGCTGATGTTCCATTCGTGGTTGAGCGATAACATCGGCTCGCTAAAGAAGTTGTTGTACGGGTTTACCTGCTTACCGTTTTCAACACTAAGGTAATAGTTCCATTTTATGCCTTGCGGTGCCTCCTGGTAATCAGCAATTGATGCCTCCGCTCTTTGTCCGTGCGTTTGATTGGCGCCGATTAAATTTAAGGATAAGGTTTGAGTTGGGCTCAATACTTTCGATAAGTTAAAAAAGTAATTATACCCTAAAAAATTAAGCCCGTCGGCAAAGCCGTTACCCATGGTGCGGCTGCCCTGGAAAGTTGCGGCCCAGCCGTTGGAGTTTAAGCCGGTTGAGATGAGTACAGCCGTTTTGTTATAGGCGTCGCTGCCAATGGTTTCCGAAACGTAGCCACCTTTTTCCATATCGGTACTGCGGGTGGTAATGTTTACGGTGCCGCCAAACGAAGGGATGATGATCTTTGATGCACCCAGACCGCGTTGTACCTGTATGGAGCTGGCCACATCAGTTATCCCCGAAAAATCCGACCAATACAAAGTGCCTGTTTCGGGATCGTTAACCGGGATCCCGTTAATGGTAAACGCCACGTTTCCGTTCCCCGATTTGCTGGAAAACCCGCGGATACTTATGCGCGAATCGCCGTAGCCGCCGCCTTCGGCAGTAACCATTACGCCGGGTACGCCTACCAATAGTTCGGGGATGTCCTGTGCGCCGATGTGTTCTTCAATAAACTGCGGGCCTACGGTGGTAACCGCGATGGGGGTTTTCCGGTCAATGGCAACGTCGCCGTTTACCACAACTTCGCTCATCCCCGTAGCGCTGGATTTCAGCCCGATCTCGCCCAGCGTTGCGCTGCCGTTTACAGGTATTTCTTTTGATATATAACTCAGAAAGCTAATGGCGAGTACCGGGTTTTCAACCCCGCTTACATCAATTTTAAAGGTGCCGTCTAAGCCGGTCGAGGTGGCTTTGGTTGTTCCTTTAACAACAACGGATGCGCCCACCAAAGGTTCCTTGGTATCGGCATCCACAACTTTGCCGCTAACGATGGTTGCGGCCGGTTTGCTTTTTAAAACAATGGTATGGCCAACAATGGCATAGGTTAAGGGCTGTCCCTTAAAAACCTCGGCCAGGGCCTTGTCCAACTGCATGTTTTTAACATTTACAGTTATGTGATTGGTACCCGCAAGTAATTCTGTTTGGAAAAAAACATCGTAACCGCTTTGTTTTTCAATTTTATTTAAAACGGTTTCAAGGGTTGCATTTTTTTCGGATAGTGTAATGCTCTGGCTAAAACCGGCAGCACTGATGTGAAGGCAGGCTGCAAATAATAAAATGGCTATCAGTTGTATCCGCATTATTACTTTTCTTTTGGTTTCCGGGCTTAGCCGGTAAAAACTTTTAAATGCCGCTTTAATATTATTTACACACCTATATAGGTGCAGCGGTGTGGAAAATGTAGAAAATTCCATATTTTTGTTTGGGTTGATGGGTAAAACTGTGTTCGTCGATATTGTTTTAATTTGTCAGCCGGGTTAAAGCCGGAAGTGTTTGCACCACTTTCGGTTTTTTTAACTGACGATGATCGCGCCGGCCTTGCCGGGAACCATTTGCCGTTATTTCCACTTTATGATTTTACTATAATTTCCCTCCCGTTAATAGTAAAGTTTAAACCGCTTGTATTTAGTATCTCCAACAGTTGTGAAACCGGAACATTTCTTGAGATCCGCCCCCTGTAGTGTTTTGCCACAACCTGGCCCTGGTAAACCACATCCACATCGTACCACCGGGATAACTGACGCATAATCGTTTTCAATTCAACGTCTCTGAATACAAATTTGCCGTTCTTCCAGGCTGTAGCTTCATCGGTATCCGCATCCCGTAATACCGACAGGTTGCCGGTAACATTAACCGCTTGCTGGCCCGGCACCAGTTTTACCATTTGTCTGCCTGCGTTGCCGTGTACTTTTACGCTCCCTTCAAGCAGGGTGGTTTTTACGGCTTCTTCATCCGTATAACTGTTAATGTTAAAATGCGTGCCCAATACTTCAACAGATTGCCCCCTGGTTTTCACAATAAATGGTTTGGCGGCATTTTTGGCCACCTCGAAATAGGCTTCGCCGGTCAGGTCTACCCGGCGGTCGTTTCCCGTAAATAGCACAGGGTATTTGAGCGACGAAGCAGCGTTAAGCCATACTTTGGTGCCATCGGGCAAAACCACTTCATATTGTCCGCCGCGGGGCGTTTCAATGGTGTTATAAACTGTCAGGTTAACTTCAACAGGCTTGTCCTGTTTCCTGATAGCCACTTCGGCATTGTAAACTATTTCGCCGCTTTTTATATTTTCGATTGATATGCTTTGCTGCCTTGCAATTTTACCATGTTTGGTGCCATCTAAAATTATTTTTGAACCATCGGCCAAAGTAAGCACCGCTTTATTACCACCCGGTTTAAAGTCTGTGGGGTGTTTAGCTGCTATTTGCTGCGTGCCCTTGTTTCTTTTGAAAAGCCCCGTGAATTTTATGCCAACGGCCAATAGTAAAAGAGCGGCTGCGGCATAAGGCACCAAATGCAGCCGCTTAGGCCTTTTTATTTTTTTTTCAAAGCCCGTTTGCCTGGCAACAATTTCCCATGACTCTTCCTTGCCGGTAGTTTCGTAATTTTCAAGTTGCTGGTGAACAAAATCGCCATCCAACAATTTATCGAATAATTCACGGTTATGCGGATCGTCCTGGAGCCACCGTTCCAGCTCGGTTTCCTCTTCTTCTGTCAGCTCATCCCGCAGGCGTTTTGCAATAAGTTCCGCAATGTTAAAATAAGGGCCGTAATTATCCATTTATCCTTTTTCGTGTATAAAGACACCTGAGGATTGAAAGTGGATAAAGGAGATTGAAATTTTTTTGATTTTTTGTGAGATTCCATTTTTAATTTGACTATGGAATACGCAAACTATACGTTAACATTTCGGGCGAAGAAAGCGTTACTATTTAATTGTTGGGCGTAAATCAGCTTTAAACCTTTCGAATCCGTTTTCAATTTCTTCCCAGCCGATATTTAACAGATACATTGTTTTGAAAAATTCAGGCAACTCCTCTTCCAGCAATCTTTTCTTCCACCAACACACGACCAATGTCCTGGCATCCGCTGTGACAAAGTGGCCTATGCCGGTTTTTTGAATGATGCCCCTCGAACGCAGTTCCATAAAGCTTCGCTGCACGGTATTGGTGGCCACTTTCATTTCCATGGCCAACTGCCGTACACCGGGAATTTTAGCGCCGAACACCCATTGCCCATTGAGTATTTGCACGGCGATCTGATCAGCTACCTGGAGGAACACCACTCCCTTATTTTTAAATCCCAATTCTATTTTGCATTGAGGTATTTTCCTTTGACATAGCCGTACCAATCTTTGCTAAAGGCACCCGGGCTTGTGCCTAATATGTTGAGATCTCCGTAGGCCTTGATCAGCCGGATGAAATTTTGTTTGCCGTATTTTGTCAGGATATATTCGATCATCGTGTAACCCACCTTATAGATCTTTTGGCCTTTTGAGCGGTCATTTAGTTCATCGAGGTTCGGGTAGCGGCCACTTGCTAAAAAGGGCAGTGTTTTCGGATCGACAAACTGCCCGGCCTCATAGACCGCAATGCCCTCGTAAAGCCAGGTGGGGAAACGGGCGAATTTTTTATCAAATATGGGTACGTCCAGGGGCTGGTGTTCCTGGTCCAGAAGCAATTTGAGCATTACCGCATGGCTGAATTCATGGACCGCTATTTTATTGATGGACTGCTCGTCCCAGCCATGCTGCAGAAAATGCAATTTGCCATCCCCCTCAATGTTACCTCCGCTGGTCCAATGCCCATGTGTGGTCGCATAAGCCCAGCGGCTGGTGTACAGGTAAACCTGTATCGGGTCGACCGGTTGGGTTTCAAGGTCAGAACTGATCCGGGCATAGTTGGCTTCCAAAGATTTGGCGACATCTTTTGCTTCGTTCCGATCATAGCCCTTGTTGAAAAAAAAGACAAAATGAGCACTGTTAAACTGCCGTGACATTTCCGGGGCGCAGCCGCTACCTGCAAACATTAATAAAAGCAAAAAAAACTTCTTCATCACTTATGATTTCCAGCGAAGGTAGCCTGCGCCGGATCGACGGAAGTGCCAAAACAGGTTATGAGACCTAATTTTTTAGCGCCGCACGGGACTTATAAAAAGCGGCGGGCGTCTGGCCCGTGGATTTTTTAAATGCCCGGTAAAAAGAAGCCTTGGAGCTGAAACCGGCATCGTAAGCAAGGCCCAGCAGCGAATACTGGCGATGACCGGTATCCTCCAGGCGCTCTTTGAAATCATTGACCCTGAATTCATTGATGAAATCCGCAAAGTTCATCCCGAAACCGGTATTGACCAGGTAGGAGAACTCTTTGACCGGCATGTTTAATTCCCTGGCCAAGGTTTGCAGGCTCAGACTTTCGTCCTGGTAATAGCGGTGTCTTTTGATTAATTCGAGTACCGTTTCTTTTTGTACCTGTAGAACGTCCTGCGGGATCAGTTGTTTCTTTTCTGCAACCGGAATTTCCAGCAGGCCTATTTCGGGCCGGTAATAACCCGCAATGCCCAAACCATAGATACAACAGGACAGCACCAGGTAGACCGGGTAATAAGGCAACAAGCCAAGGACCGGCCTGCCTTTCAAGCCAAGAACCCAAAGGATGTAGATCAGCCAGGTCAGCACAATCAGCAACGATGCCAGCAGAACGTTGCGCGTCCATTTGACCAGGGCCTTGTTCTGGTTGAATGCCGGGGCCTTTTGGTATTTGCGGATCATCCGCCACGAAAAAAAGCTGTACAGCGTAAAGGATATAAAGGCGAGCACATCCAGCAGGAACCCTGATTTAGCGATCTCCGGGGTATCGCGGTGCCGGTAAAATATAAACAGAAAAAGAGCGGGACACACGTCAAAAAGCAGGGACGGCAGAAAATGCCAGTATAACACGGGGCTGAACTGCGTGTTGGGCTCAAAGGATTTTCTGAGATACAGATACAATAATGGCCCGAAAGTAAACTGGTACAAAAGGGGAATGGGGATGTAACTGTTAAAAAAAGGGATCTGTTCCTGTAGGACAATTTTAATGCTGGCCAGGGCGAATAAAAAAACAAAAGCACCCAGAAAGTGATTGACCTTTCCATTTTGCAGTTTAAAAAAGATCAGCAAGCTCCAGACGAACCCATTGACCGCACCGGTCAGGATCAGGATCTGGAAAATATTAAAATCTGCGTGCATGGCTTTGGAACGATCCTGCAAATATACACATCCGATCTTTTTCGGCATGTTGCTGTTCATCAGCGAAACCAGGGTCGATCCAGACAACCGATACTCGCCTTCCAAGATTGAACGATAAACTTGATTTTGTCCCTCGGACGAGCGCGCAAAAAAGGTTGTATTAACTTTGCGTATTTCACGTAGTCTCATTAAAAACGGAAAAAGTGTCTCATTAAAATGGAATCTCACATTTTTAATGATCTTATGATGTCCCATAATTATATCTTTTAATGGCACACTTTTATTAGCCATGCCGATTTGAAACGCAACCTCTTTTGATTTTCTTAACTTTGTGGTATGGCTTTACCAACAGAATCATCAGTTACTTCATTTAGTACGCAAGTAAAACTAAAGGGATTTAAGGTTTATAAGGTGGATATTGATTCACCGGTTGGCCACAGCTATAACCGGAAGGATTTTTACAAGATCAGCCTAAACACGGGCAAGTATGTTTTTCACTATGCTGAAAAAAGCTTTGAAACGGATGAAACCATCTTTTTTTTTGGCAATCCCCGCATTCCCTATTCGTGTGAAGTGATTTCCCAGACCGATGGGTACGCCTGTTTGTTCACAGAAGACTTTTTAACGTTAAACGAGCGGTCGGAGAGCATGCTGCATTCGCCTTTATTTAAGGTCGGCGGCACCCCCATCTTTCAGATCAATGTTGCACAAAAAAAAGTTATAACTGATATTTTTAAGAAGATGATCGCCGAACAGGAAACCGATTACCCTTATAAAGATGAGCTGATCCGGAATTATATAAGCCTGATCATCCACGAAGCTTTGAAGCTACAGCCTTCAGCAGATAATCACTCACAAAAGAATGCGCCGGTGCGCATTACTTCAGTATTTCTCGAATTGCTTGAGCGACAATTCCCGATTGAAAGTACAGAACGCCCGCTGGAACTACGTACAGCCCAGGATTACGCAGAGGGTTTGTCAGTCCATATAAACTACTTAAACAGTGCAGTAAAGGAAGTCACCGGTAAGCCGACCAGCGTGCATATCTCCGACCGGATCGCTGCCGAGGCCAAAGCCCTCCTACAGCATACGAACTGGAGCATTGCTGAAATTGCCTACGCCCTCGGTTTTGAATATCCCACCTATTTCAATAACTTCTTTAAAAAGAAAACTGGTCAGGTACCGAAATCCATCAGGATGGCCCACCTTTGATAATCATACTTTTTCATTTGTTTTCCTTTATTTCTTAAGCCAGGAGTTTATGACCTTTGTTCATCAAACAACATATAGAAATAATATGAGTAATAACAAAGTATGGTTTATCACTGGCGCAGGGCGCGGAATGGGCTTATATATCGCAAAAGCAGCACTTGCTGCAGGAAACAAGGTTGTTGCGACAGGTAGGAACACCGAAAAAGTAATAAAAGCCATCGGTCCTTCAGCGAATCTTTTGGTTGTGAAGCTCGATATCACAAATCCTGCCGATGCCGAAACAGCAGTTAAAGAAACGGTTGAAAAATTTGGCAGAATAGATGTACTCGTTAATAACGCGGCTAATTTTAATGCCGGGTATTTTGAAGAACTTTCGATGGAGGAAATCGAACAGCAAGTATCAACAAGCTTATTCGGTCCCATGAAAGTAACCCGCGCGGTATTACCTGTATTGCGTAAACAACGCGGCGGACATATCATCACGATATCTTCGACAGCAGGCTTAACCGGTTACACATTTTGTTCCGCCTACGCCGCATCAAAGTTCGGAATAGACGGATGGATGGAATCTTTGCAAACAGAGGTGGAACAATTCGGTATCCATAATACGATTGTTAACCCCGGATTTTTTAGAACTGAATTGCTAACTGAAGAATCAACAAAATACGCTAACAGAGCCATTGAAGATTACACCGAAGGGAGAAAACAACAGGAATCTTTCTGGAAAGGCGCTAATGGTCAGCAACCAGGCGACCCTGCAAAACTTGCACAGGCGCTGCTTACAATTGCGGCGGAAGAAAAACCGCCGCTTCGTTTCTTGGCTGGTGAAGATGCTGTCGGTACAGCCGAACGGGTTAGCGAAACACTTAAAAAGGAAGCGGAAGCTTATAAAGAGCTTTCATCATCCCTGGCACATGATGATGAAGTCAAATAATAAAGGAACGTAAAGCTGGTGATGGGGGTCGAAAGAATTATTTTCTTACGCCCCCTTTTATTTAGCCCGAAGTGAGACATCAAATGATGCAGATATGAGACATCTTAAGATGTTATTGACAAATTTTATGCCCGTTAAAACCTGTTATAAAACAGCCCTGACCAGTAAAAGCAGAACCGGGACAATCAATTCAGGAGATAACTTCATCCGGAGCAATTGCAATGCCCTTTGCTTTTGTTTTTTTACAGTGTTTATCGACATATCCAACTCATCAGCGATCTCGTGGTTCTTTTTATCCTCGAAAAAACTTAAAATCGAAATTTCGCGGTGACTGGCAGGTAAAGATTGGAGCGCTGCATGGATATAGGCCGTCACTTCAGCAGTAATAATAGCATCTGTTACAGGCGGGTGCACAGGCTCGGCAGTACCATGTAACTGAACGTAGCCTTCAACTATTTTGCTGTGGCGGATAATATTTAAGCTGGCGTTGCGAACAGCGGAATAAAGAAAGTTTTTGATGGCAGTTTTATTGGGTAGCACCGATTCGCGCTGGTGCCAGTACTTAACAAAAGACTCCTGTACAATGTCCCTGGCCTGTTCCTTGTCGTTTACCATCTGCCACGAAAAATAAACAAGGCGGTCAAAATATTCATTGAAGAGGGTATCAAAACCCAATTCTCCCATTGCTTCAGCAGGATAATTATCAGAAGAAAATATTCCGTTCACGATGCCCATTATCAAGTGGAATAATCAGAAATTCGTTCAATTCAGCCTAAACTCATTTTTTAACCCTCTCCGGGATTCCTCCAAAATTCCAGTATCTATGTTGCGTTTGGGTTAACTTGATGTTAACAAATACCGGAAGTTTTGTAACCTTTTAGTTGCAAACTGATGTTGCATTAAAACCCCAATTTTATTGTAATAATAAGTAAAAAAAGATTGATTATTTTAAAGAAATTATCGAAAAATAAGAGATTTTTTATAAGTATGATTTAAGTATTTTTCCTGCTAATGAGGCTTGCGCAGAGCAGGTGTGTGATAAATTGGTGCGTTATATTGATGCTTTAAAAAGCAGCTATCGGAAAAGTTTTTGTGAAAAAATCAGACAAACACATTAAACCTTTTTAAAAAACGTTAGTTTAAAGGATATCAGGTACAAATAAATTCTAACGCTTATGAAAAAAATCATCACTATTTTAGGTTGTGTCATCTTACTGGCTGTAACATCGTGTACCAAACAGTACATTTCGCCGGGCACAACCAATCAAACTGTTTACGCCAATGTCGCTTCAACCGATTGGACGGCTTATACCGACAACAACGGCAGTAAATCGTTCACCGCATCCATCGATGTCCATATCCTTGATCCGACTTTCAACCAAATAGGAGGCGTTATTGTGGCTATTTCATACGACGGCGGCACTACTTACGAGCAACTGCCCGAAACTTATGCTAATGTAGCTTACAGCTACACCTATAGTGCCGGCAATGTATCGCTTTATGCCCAGTCGTCGGATGGTTCAACTGCCGTTCAGCCAACTTTGCCCATTAAGGTGAAGATCATTTTGGTGGATTCGAATAACTAAAGTAGTTCATAGTTAATGGTTCATAGTTCATAGCAGCTTCAATGAGCACTATGAGCTATGAACTTTTCCATTTTTTTTCTACCATGAACTATGAACCATGATCCATGAACTCTCCTCATGGTATTCTTCCGGCAAAAAATATTCAAAACCCCATCGTTAACACAATTGTTACGCGACCACCGTCGTTTTTCATTTAAATTGGGAATTTATTTGCCTTTATGAACTTCAAACGGATTATCGTTAGCTTGTTTATTGCCTGTATGGTTACCGCATTATGCGGCTTTACAAAGCTTTACGACGACCCGGTAACTAAAATTATCGCACAGCTCGGTAAATGGCTCTCCGCCCACCCGCAGGAAAAGGTTTACCTGCAAATGGATAAGCCTTATTATTCGGCCGGCGACGACATCTGGTTTAAGGCTTACGTTACAATTGGCGCCGGACATCAACTTTCCGCTTTAAGCGGAGTACTGAATGTTGAACTGATAGACGACGAGGATTCTGTTAAGCAAAGCATAAAACTACCGATAGTCAGCGGCCTTACCTGGGGCGATCTGAGCCTTGCCGATACCATTAGGGAAGGAAATTACCGCATCCGCGCCTACACCACCTGGATGCGCAATGCCGGCAGCGAATATTTTTTCGACAAGGCCATCAGCATTACCAATTCCATTACCAATGATGTTTTTACTCATGCTAATTATCAATATAAAACCGGGAACGGGCAGCAGCAGGTAAAAGCCGAAATTAATTACAGTAACCTTGCCGGCAAGCCATACGCCAATAGCACAGTAAAATACGAAGTGCACACCAGCTTTGGAACCATTGTGAAAGGGACCGGCCAAACGGACGACAATGGAAATTTGCACCTCTTGTTTATTAGTCCATCCACGACGGGCCCGGCGGGACGGATAATAACTGAATTAAAAATTGAGGGCAAAAAAACGATTGAGAAATCGATATTGATAAAAGCCGCATCCGGCAATACCGATGTGCAGTTTTTCCCCGAAGGTGGCAACCTGGTAACCAATAACAAAACGAAAATTGCCTTTAAAGCCGTGGGGGCCGATGGCCTGGCCAGTGATGTTAAAGGAGTGATTATTAATGATGGGAATAACCAGGTAAGCACTTTCGCAAGCAGCCACCTGGGGATGGGCGTATTTGAGCTTACGCCGGAAAATGGTAAAAGTTATAAAGCCAAAATTACTTACGCCGATGGCTCAGAAAGAATGATCGACCTGCCGAAAGCAGTTAACAGCGGATATTCTTTAAATATCGATAACCGCGATGCAGATGTTATCCATGTGAAAGTATTACCCGGAGCTATGGTCAGCGCCAGCTCGTCAACTACCGAAGTAATAAGCGTGGTGGCCCAGGCCGGTGGCGAAATATGTTTTGCAGGGAAAAGCAGTCCCGGCAGCAAATTTATTACGGCTGATATTCCGAAAAATAAATTCCCTACCGGAATAGTGCAGTTTACCCTGTTCTCGTCAACCGGCGAACCAATGAATGAACGCCTGGTATTTGTTCAAAACCACGATCAGCTCAAATTAAATGTTGTTTCAGATCAGCAAGCTTATTCGCCCCGGCAAAAAATAAAACTGGACATCAGCGCGAACGACAAGGAAGGCAAACCTGTAGTGGGAAGTTTTTCGGTAGCAGTTACCGACGAAAGCATGGTCACGGTGGATGAAGATGCGGAAAACTCCATACTGGCCAACCTGCTGCTGACGTCGGACCTGAAAGGATATATCGAAAAACCAAACTACTACTTTAACCACGAAGATGAAAAAAGCCGTGCCGATCTGGATGTATTGATGCTTACCCAGGGGTATCATCGTTTTGAATGGAAGCAGTTGCTGAATGATGATTATCCGCCTATCGTGTTTCAGCCTGAGAAAACACTTCAAATATCCGGGCATTTAAAAAATCTACTTGGCAAACCCGTAGCGAACGGTAAAATTACCTTATTTTCCACCAAAGGAGGCGTTTTTATGGTTGACGCGCTATCAGATAAGGCGGGCAATTTTACTTTTAAAGACCTGGTATTTAGGGATAGCATAAAATTTGTGGTACAAGCCCGCACCGCAAAGGGCGGCAAAAGCGTCGAAGTGTCTATTGATAATGTGCAGACCCAGCCTACCGGAGCCGCCAAAATTGCGCCCGATTTTTTCGTGAATGCGGACAATGGCTTAAGCCCATTTTTACAACGCAGTAAAATACAATACAACAATGAGGTAAAGTATGGCATCGTCAGTGGTTCAATAATGCTGAAGGAAGTGGAGATAAGGGATAAAAAGGACGAGCCGATTAAAAATTCTTCAAATTTAAATGGCGCCGGTAACGCCGACCAGGTGATCAGGGCAAGTGATATGGCTTTGGCCGGTTGCGCCAATATTGGCGATTGTTTGCAGGGCCGGATAAACGGCGTAATTTTCAGGAACGATACGCCATATTTAATGCGCAGTATGCAAAGGCCGATGCTCATCGTGCTTGATGGGGTATATGTTGATGGAGAGACGCTAAACAGCATTAACCCTAACGATATTGAAAGTGTTGAGGTTTTAAAAAACATTGGGTACACCGCGATCTACGGCGGAAAAGGCGGTGGCGGCGTACTGGTTATTACCAGTAAAACAGGTCAATCGTCGCCAAACTATCAGCGGTACTCGCCGGGCCTTATTACCTATATGCCGAAAGGATATGCTAAAGTGCGCGAATTTTACGCGCCCCGTTATGATGACCCTAAAACCAATGCCCAAATCCCCGATCTGCGAAATACGGTTTATTGGAAACCCAATGTGGTTACAGGAAAAGATGGGAAAGCATCAATTGATTATTTTAATACAGATACCAAAGGAACCTACCGCGTAGTAATTGAAGGGATTGACGGCAATGGCAACCTGGGGCGATTGGTGTACAGGTATAAGGTTGAGTAGGAGTCCGAAAAGTCGGAAAAGTCCGAAAGAAGCTTCAACCGTTTTGCTTTCGGACTTTTCCGACCTTCCAGCGTTTACTGACCCCCACCCGGTACATAATCAACCGGCAACAAATCCGCCACCCGGCTTTGGCCCCAAACACCGGTAAAAAGCACGCTTTGTGGGTTAATAATAATACCATTGGCATCAAAATAGGCATAAACCTCCTCGAACATCACCGTGGTAGCTGTGGGGTCATCCAAAAATGCCGGATTGTTTGGCTGGGGTAAGGCCTTGTCTTTAGCAACCGGGTGCGCCCATTTTTTAGCGTAAAGCACATACAGGCAATCATCAAACCCCAATGCATACTCGCCGTCGATATTTGTTCGTTTTACAAAATTATTAACAGAGAGCCAGGGTTTAGTGACTAAAGTTTCTTTGTATTTATCCCTGGAATTGCCTTTGCTATCCGGGTTAAGCTTTCTGATCAGCCGCAAAACCCTGAAACCTTCAGTCTCCATGCTATTGTTGATAGTCGACCGCAGAAAATGCATGCTCGAGCCCTGATACACCTTAAGCCTGTTTTTCTGCCATTTGCGCAGCACGGATGGCTTGCCTTTAAGTTCTTCAAAATTGGCGGTCCCTTCAAAATAAAGGATGCCGGTTTTGCTGTCATTCTTAAGATCAGCTAAAAGATATTTGATTCTATAACCCAGCGCCTTGTTTTCTATTTCCAGGTAATCCGAAGAGCTTGCAGTAAATGTCATTGTCGACGCATCGTAGTCAAAATCCAGCAGTTCGGGGTTTAATATTTTACAATCTTCAGCAAACTCCGAAGTGCCAAAGAAAAGTCGTTTAAAGGTTTGAAGATCGCGGTCCCTGTCGCCGGGGGGCCTTATTTTTACCTCGGCTAAGGCTATTGTTTTTGGTGAAATTGAGATATCCGATAAACGCATGTCATCGTTAACCATGATGTTTTGATGAACCGTTTCGAAACCGATGATGGATACCACCAGGTCATATTGCCCCGGCCGTACATTGGTTAAAGTAAAGGCGCCGTTATCGCCTGATTTGGTGCCCACCGTTGCATTGTTTAAAAACACGCTGGCATCAGCCACGGGTTTTTTATCATTTTGGTTGATGATACGGCCCGTTATAACGTATTGGGAAAAGCCGGTTAATGGCAATATTAAAAATAATATGGCGAAAATCCTGTACACAACCAAATGTAACTAATTTTTTAGTTTAGTGAATAATAAAACAGAAAACGCCATTGGATATCCAATGACGCTTTGTTGTGATATTTTAATAAATCCAGATCTTGCTTTCGGACTTTTCCGGCTTTCCGGACTTATTCCTTCTCCATCTGTTCAATCACTGCCTGCGTAACCCCGGTAAAGGAGAACCCGCCATCGTGAAACAGGTTTTGCATCGTAACCATTTTTGTGAGGTCAGAAAACATGGTAATACAGTAATCGGCGCATTGGTCGGCGGTGGCGTTGCCCAACGGACTCATTTTTTCGGCATAACGAATAAAACCTTCAAACCCTTTTACGCCCGAGCCCGCGGTTGTACGGGTTGGTGACTGCGATATGGTATTTACGCGCACATGCTTTTTTGAGCCATAGTAATAGCCAAAGCTGCGGGCAATGCTTTCCAGGTAGGCTTTGTTATCAGCCATGTCATTATAATCAGGGAATACGCGCTGAGCCGCGATATACGTTAAGGCCAGTACCGACCCCCATTCGTTTATGGCATCCATTTTCATGGCAGTTTGCAGCACACGGTGCAAGCTTAGCGCTGATATATCCAGGCCTTTGTGGGTGAAGTCGTAATTATTTTCGGTATAAGTAATGCCTTTGCGCACATTTACGCTCATCCCGATGGAATGCAATATAAAATCAACGCCGCCGCCAAAATGCTCCTGGCTTTTGGTAAACAGGTTTACCAAATCATCGTTATTGGTAACATCCGCACCCACAACAGGGGCGTTGCATTGCTCGGCCAGTTTATTTAGTTCGCCCATGCGCAAAGCGATAGGCGCGTTGCTTAAAATAATTTCAGCGCCTTCTTCAACAGCACGCTGTGCTACTTTCCAGGCGATGGACTGCTCGTTAAGGGCGCCAAATATGATCCCTTTTTTCCCTTTTAATAAGTTATAAGCCATGTTTAGATTTGATTATAATGCAGGCAAAGTTATAAAATTAGTTTGCAGTTTTTAGTTTGCAGTTTGCAAGCTGATTACTGACTATCCAAAAAGTCATTTATCAGCCTGTTTATTTCCTGTTTCTGGGCATCTGTTCCCATGCCGCCCATATCGTCGTGTTTAGTATTTACCTTGACGATCTTGATGTTATACTTTTCCTGCTGATCTTCTGATGGCAAAACATTTGGATCGGCAGGTTGATCAACTGACCGAATGGAAAACAGTCTCGGGCTTGCAGAACGCGGCAATGGCAGCCGCCTGTTATCAAGCGTAATTACTGTTTTGGCAAACTTTGGATATTCATTGGCTATCAGCATCGCAATATCGCCGCCGTTAGAGTGCCCGATCAGAATGATGTTATCATAGTCAAGGCCGGGGTAATCTTTTTTCAGTTTACCGGTAGCAAACAGCACATTTTTTACACCGGTATCCCAAAAAGGCTTTCTTAATTGGTAAATGTCGCCGGTGTTGGGCAAGGTGTCATCTGTAGGCAGATCATGCTGAATAACCACCACCAAATAGCCCTTTATAGCCAGGTTATTGGCTATATAGCCGTAATCGTTCCGTGTACCCCCATATCCTGGGTTTAATATCACCAGCTTTTTATGAATATTTTTATGAAGATTGTATTTGATGTTAGTTAAATCCTCCCGATTGTAAATAGCTAAAGGAATGATCCTGTTCCTTGAGCTATCTACCCAGGTTAAAGTATCTATCCTGACAATAATGCCGTTAATGTAAACATCGGTGTTGAAAGCCGGCTTACCAGGCTTTTTTGCAACGCAACTACTGAGGATAATAAATAAGATTAAATACCCGACTTTCATTTCAATGATTTTTAACGATATCATTTAGCGGTTAGTGAGAATTTTACAGCAACTGTTTCTTTCATAACGTAAGGTCTGCCATTATCAATCGCTGGCCGCCATTTTGGACTTCGTCTGAGAACATTGATAACCTCCTGATCGCATCCGTATCCAACACCCCTTAAAATTTTGAAATTGACCAGGCTTCCATCCCGTTCAACAGTAAATGCTATCAGGACTGTTCCTTCAGCATTATTTTTGATGGCTGTTTCCGGATATATCAAATTGTTTTTTAAATAATTCTCAAATAAAGTGATTCCACCAGGATACTTGGCAGGCTCATGAACTTCAAAATAATCACCACCTCCATCAAACGATTTGATATTTAATGAGGGAATTATTTTTGGATATTTTCTTAAATGAGTAATTTCTACCGGGTTTGATGAATTGATATCAATTACTTTTGGGGCGAGGTATATAACCAAGTATCTGCTGTCCTTGTTGTAAAAATCCGGGGTGTAGTAAGTGGCATGCCCCCAGCGAAACCTTAACGTATCATTGAATATAGCGCCCTTAATTTCGAAAAAGCCTGAAGTATCTGTATAGGAATGAGCTTTAAATTGATTATACTCGGGGTCAAGTTGGGTTGATTCTAAGTATAAGTATTTCATCGGTTTCCCCTGCTCGTCAAAAATATATCCCCGCAGATTGATGGTGTCCCTTCGGATAATTTTAGGGTTTTGTTGAGCAAATAAACTTGTAAATGAACATATGAATAACAAAAGAAATGTTGTTCTTTTCATAAGATACGTTTTGCAATTTATAACTTGATGAACTACTTCAGCAATTCCCTCGCATTCTGCAGCGCACTTTCACCCGGTTTATCACCGCTTAGCATTTTGGCTATTTCCAGTACCCGCTCCTGTTTGTCCAACTGTTTAATGCGGGTGTAGGTGGTTGCGCCTTCATCATCCTTATATACAAAATAATGGTTTTGCCCTTTGCTGGCGATCTGCGGCAGGTGAGTTATGCTGATCACCTGTAAATTATTGGCAAGGCGCTCCATAATTTGCCCCACTTTATTGGCTACCTCGCCCGATACGCCTGTGTCTATTTCGTCAAAAATAATGGTAGGTAAAGCTGTATTTTGGGCGATAAGTGACTTAATAGAAAGCATCAACCTCGAAAGCTCACCACCTGATGCTACTTTGCTCATTTCGGCAAGGGCATGGCCCTTATTGGCGTTAAAAAGAAACTTAACCTCATCGAAACCATTCGCCCCCAAACCCCCTAAAGGGGAGTTATGTCCTGCGGTAGAGGATAATTCTATACTCAGTGCTGCGTTGCCCATGCCCATTTCCTCAAGGGTTTTCAAAACCGCTGTTTCTATACCCGGTATGGCTTTTTTGCGATTGGCAGACAATTCAGCGGCCAGTGTTTCCAGCTCCTTCCTATCCTCGTCTAATTGTTTGCGCAGCTTTTCAATGGCTTCATCACCAAAAACAGCCTGCTGTATCTTGTCCGACAGGTCATTTTGCAGCTGCAATAATTCGGTATTGCTATTAATGCGGTGTTTTTTCTGCAGGTTGTAAAATATACTTAAACGGGCATTTATTTCTTCGGCGCGGGCTTCATTGGTTTGCGTGCGTTGTTCAATAATTTCAACCTCGTTGGAAATGTCTTTTAGTTCGATAATCGCGCTGTTTAGGCGCTGGTGCAATTCGGCAAAGGCCGGGTTAAAGTGTTCCAGTACCGACAGCTGGTGGCCGGCTTCGCGCAGTTGTATAATGGCCGAAGTTTCCCCTTCCTCCATTAAATAATGTGCACCCAGCAAATTGCGTTTTATCTCTTCGGCATGGCTCAGTTCGTTAAATTCCTGCTCCAGTTGTTCCTGTTCGCCTTCGGCCAGGTTTGCTTTTTCCAGTTCATCAAACTGGAACTGGTAATAATCAAGGTCGGCCTTCGCCTTGTCGCTTTCCTCTATCAACTGTTGTAATTTGGAAGTTGATTTTTTGTACGATCTGAATTTGGCCCGATAGCTATTCAGCAGATCATCATGTTTAGCAACAGTATCAACAACCAGCAGTTGAAATTCCGGGTCGTTGATCTCCAGTGTGGCATGTTGCGAATGGATATCGATCAACTTTTCGCCAAGCCCTTTAAGTGCATTTAAATTTACCGGCGTATCGTTTACAAAGGCGCGTGATTTGCCGTCGGCTGATATTTCGCGGCGTAAAACGGTTTCTGCCTCGTAGTCCAGGTCGTTATCGTCAAAAAATTGTTTCAGCTCGAAATTTCCGATGCTGAACAAGCCCTCTATCACACATTTTTTTTGCTGGTTAAAAAAATACCGGCTTTCGGCCCGCTGGCCCAAAATAAGCGAAAGCGCGCCCAGGATGATGGATTTGCCGGCCCCCGTTTCGCCGGTGAGTATATTTAACCCCTTGCCGAAGGTGATCTCGAGGTTGTCAATCAACGCGTAATTACTAATGCTGAGCTTTTGAAGCATAAAAAAAGTATCCTTGTTTTGGAGGATACTAAGTTACGTTTTTGGTTGAATAGTGAGTAAGCGAATAGCGATTGGTGAATAGTGAATTGTAAGGAAGTGGGTAGTCAATTGCTGGCAGTGAATACTCATTCAGCCTGACAACCCATTTCCCACTCAGTTATCCCCTTCAAGATTATTGGGGTGAAGTATCTTATCGTAGCGATCGCCCAGGGTGGCATGCAGTTGGGCTTTCCACTCCCTAAGGTGTTTCCGGAATTCGGGTGAACGCATGTAAGCAAAAAGTTTGTCAGCGCTTTCCTTCTCTAACGCCATTTCCCGTGACAGTTCAGGGCTATCCATATAGGCACGCAACTGCTGAAAGTATTTCTCTTTTTCACTTGCCGGAATATTATCTTTTGAGTTTCCTGAATATTCATGCTGTCGAACATGCGGTTTTTTATAGTAGGCCTTCAGGCTATCGCTCCACAACTTAAATTCCCTGAAACTGGTTTTGTAAGCGCCCGATGAACTGAACATTTCGTTCATCTGCGCGGTCAGGTTTTCCAGGTCGGCAACTTCTTGCTTAATTTTAGCCGGCATACCGCTTTTGAGTTCAGCCTGGTATTTTATGTAATTGGGGGCCGGGTTGCTGGTAAGATAATCTTCATTTGGGTCGATATTGTACTTTTCTTCCAACATCCGGTTCAATGCCTTAAATCCTGCGCTGCTGTAGTAGACCCCGATAAGAATGCCCAGCGAATCCCGGCTTTTAACTATAACCGAGTTTGTGGTTGCCAGGGCAATCTCCTTAAATCGATTAAGCGCCGGATTATATTTCTCCATGATATTTTTGAGCGTATCGTTATCGTACGATAGGTAGCCGCTCCCATTTGTTATTTTCTGAAGTTTCTTGTACTCATCAGTATTGTAATATTGTTTTACAAATTTTTCGTGTTTGGTAAGCTCCGCTGATAACGAATCCATTTTTGGGTCGTCGTAACCAAACAATTGGTATTTGTTGGAATAATCTTCCTTTATGGTATCGGTAACGCGGTGATCGATTTTACGGATGGTGTCTTCTGCTGGCGGCGGGTTAATATCCGGGGCGGCAGCGGTTTCTTTTGGCACCATCGCCACAATGGCCGTTTTAATTGCCGGTTTTATTGCCTTTACCGATATTTCACCATGCGCTATCTCCGGTTTTAAAAATGCAAAACTGCTGATACATATCGTTAAAATAAGCATAGCCAAAAGTGCAGGGCGAACTGACGGAGTTGGTTGTTTATCGGCCACGATCCGTTCTATCCGTTGTAGTAAATTAAATCTTTTGCCGGTTGCCGCAAGCGCTAATTGCCGGTTACTTACCCGGTTGTCTTCAAGTTTTAACAGGGCCCTGGCATAAGTTACCGGGTCGTTAACCATACCCACTACCAGGTCATCGCAGCTGTTTTCGCGTTCCCTGTTAATTATGCGGTTAATTAGCATGGTAAAAGGGTTAAAAAACAACAGCACAGTTATTAATTGCTGAAGGACGTTTATCAAATAGTCGTTACGCTTAATGTGTGCCAGTTCATGAAGCAATATAGCTTCTATTTCCGCGGCCGACAGGTAGGTTGACAGCGTGAACGGCAACAGGATAACAGGCTTAATATAGCCGGCCATGCAGGGGATATCTACAAATTTGCTGAACCCGACTATCACCTCGTGGTTTATACCCAGCATCGCTGAAAATTTGCTCACCTGTTTCTGCATCCACAAGTCTGGCTTGATGGTACGCTTCATGTTACGGATGCTTTTATGGGCGACAATTAGCCTGCCGGCATTAAACAGCAGCCCGGCGGCGTACAGCAAAGTTATAAAAGGCAAACACCTTTCGATGTTGTAATAATAGCGGGTTATTTCAGCGTGTACCGGGCGAACACTTACCGGTAAATCGAGCATTAGCGGCATTATCTGTAAGTTTTCCGGTTTTACCGCAAACCATGTGTACACATTAATTTCGGTTACAAGCGTATAAATAAACCAGGCGGATATGGCTAGTAGCCCGCTTAACGCCAATAGGTGTTTGACTGATGACGATTTCCGCGCGAAGAACATCAGGGCGATTTTGAGTATAAGAAATACCATTAAACCTTGCCACAGCGAATAGATAATAGTGATGCCCAAAACCTGGCTAATATTAAACAATATGCTTTCCATAACATTAAGTTTTTGGTTGAACAGGAGTGGTGAGTGGTGAACATTATTCACGGTGACAATTCACCACTCGCCAACTCACCATCCTAACTAATTATTATTATCCGGGCTTTCAGGCTTCTCAGGTTTTTCAGCCTTTTCGGCTTTTTCTGGCTTCTCCGGTTTCTCCGGTTTCTCGTTGTCGTCGTTAAAGTTGAAGTTATAATTATAACTCATATTTCGCATATCTTTCAAAAATTTGCGGTATTCGGGGCTGTTAATATATGCTGTCAGCTTTTTTACAGCGGCATTTAATTGCGCCTGTGCATTTTTTATTTCAGGGTTGTTTTGATACGCACTTATCTGTGCGCCCAATTTTTCAATCTCCCGTTGCTTTTCCTTTATTTCGGGGCTGTCATAAGCCTTATTGATGCTCTCCCCAAGTTCCTGTAAATGTTTGTTCTGCTCCTTAAACTCAGGCGTTTGATAGCGGGCGCCTATTTGTTCGCCCATTGTTTTTAGCCTTTCAGTTTTTTCCTTTATTTCGGGCGGAAGCTTGCTTTCCATTTCATCCTGGTACTTTTTGTAATTTTCGTCCCTGTCGTCATTATAATTTCTTTCCAGCGGTATGCCGTATTTTTTTCTCAGTTCGGCATCCATTCGTTTAAATTCGGGGCTTTTAAAATAAACTCCTACCTGCTTGCCAAGTTCGCCTATCTGCGCCGATAGTTTTTGATTTTCTGAATTATCGCCCCAGTTTTTTGAGAAATCGCCGCTTGCTTTTTCAAGTTCCTCCTGTTGCTGTTTTACTTCCGGCCGGTTGTAAAATGCCTCTATATCCTTGCTAAGGTCGTTAATTTGGTCCTGCAATTTTTTGAAGTTTTCGCTGCTGTAATAGCTGCTAACTACTTCCGAGCGTTTTTGGATCTCGGCACTCAGTTCATCCATTTTTTGGTTATGTTCCGCCTCCGAATAATTTTCCTTTTCTTTCGAAGCTTCGGTTTGATGATGTTTTTTTACGGGGTGCGCCTGCACGCTTTTGTGTACGGTGGTTTTATGCCCGGTATCGGCTATCATACTGCTGATGATCGGTTTAATGGCATTAACGGATATTTTTCCCTGCGCAATTTCGGGTTTAAGCAGGGTGATACAGCCAATGGCTGCCGTAAATATAAGCATGGCCAGTAAGGCTGGCCGCATGCCTGTTGTGGTTGGTTTTGTTTTCATGATTCTTTCAATTCTGTTTAATAAATGGTACTTTTTGCCTGTAGCAGCCAGCGCTAGCTTCTGGTCGTTTTGGCGGGTTCGTTCGAGTTTTAACAATGCCTTCGCATAGATGAGGGGGTTTGCGGTGGCCCTTACAACCAGGTCGTCGCAGCAGTTCTCACGTTCTTCATTTATGATCCTGTTAATTAAAATAGCACAGGGGTTAAAAAATAACAGGATGGAAATCACCTGTTGTACCAGGTTCACCAGGTAGTCGTTTCGTTTGATATGCGCCAGTTCGTGTAATACAATTGCCTCCAGTTCCTGTGCCGAAAGGTAGCTGGTTAAGGTAAATGGCAATAATATCACCGGTTTAATGTATCCGGCCATGCAGGGCACATCTACTAAATTGCTCAGGCCGATCTTTACTTTTTTGTTGATATTGAATAAGGCGGCAAACTTATTTACATGATGCTGCAAAGCGATGTCAACACTCATGGTTTGTTTAATGTAGTCCAATTTTTTACGTGCAACAACAAGCTTTACCGTGTTAAACAGCAGACCGCAAATGTACAGCGCAGCAATGTAGGGCAGGTACTGCGCAATGTCGTAGTAATAGCGGGTAGTTACATCGTTAAACTGGTGTATAGCTGTAGGTAAGCCCGTTATTATTGGAACTGCCGATGGATCTGCATTTTTTATCGCAAGCCAGTTATAAATACTTATTTCGCCTACCAGTGTGTATAAAAACCACCCGCTGATGGCAAACAGACTGGTTACAGCCATCAGGTATTTGGCGGATGAGGATAGCAGTTTATTGCCCAGCGTTAAGGCAACCCGTAACATAAAATAGATCAAAAGCGCCTGCCATAACGAGTGGATGACCGTTATCCCTAAAACCTGGCTGATGTTGTATAGTGCATTTTCCATCTTAAATTCTTAGTTTAAAGTCCATAGTCCATGGACCATGATCGATAGCTATTAAACTTTTTCGCCTTTTTCTGCCATGGATTATGGTCCATTGACTATTATCCTTTTACTTCCTGCCATGGACTATAGTCCATCGACCATGGACCAAATCTACAACGAGTCCTTCTTAACCGGCTTATATATTTTTACGTCACCCACGCTGTCGGTTAATTTCCATTTCATGCCTTTCATATGCATATTCCAGTCGGCCTTGTCAAATTGTTTGCGCATATCATCGCCCTGCTTTTGGATGTCTTCCATTTGCTTTTTCCATTGAGGGCTATTGAATTGTTTACGCATGTCGTCACTTTGCTTTTTCATATCCTCCATTTGCTTTTTCCACTGGGGGTTGTCAAATTGTTTACGCATATCTTCGCCCTGCTTCTTCATATCCTCCATTTGCTTTTTCCATTGAGGGCTGTCAAATTGTTTACGTATATCCTCGTTCTGCTTTTGAAAAACTTCCATTTGCTTTTTCCATTCCGGATTGTCAAATTGTTTACGCATAACGTCGCCTTGCTTCTTTATTAGTTCCATCTGGGTTTTCCACGCCTGGTTGTCAAACTGCTTGCGCATATCTTCGCTTTGCTTATTCATCAATTCCATTTGCTTTTTCCACTCCGGATTGTCAAATTGTTTGCGCATAACATCGCCCTGCTTCTTGATTAGTTCCATCTGGGTTTTCCAGGCCTGGCTGTTAAATTGTTTTTTTAATTCATCATTCTGCTTTTGCATGGCCAGCATTTGGGCCTTCCATTCGGGGTTGTTAAATTGTTTCTTAATTTCGTCGCTTTGCTTCTTCATGGCGTCCATTTGGCTCCGCCATTCGGGGCTGTTGAATTGTTTTTTCAATTCATCACCCTGTTTGCGAATCAAATCCATCTGATTCCGCCAATCGGCGCCAAAATATAACCGGCGCATCGAGTCGGAAGTTAAACTGTCATCATCAAATACATACTCTTTTTTAACGCCGTTTTTAACTACAGTCACCCTGGATTTATGGTGACGTTTGCTTGTGTCGCCACCTAATAAACCATTACTTGTGTCAATTTTTACAACAAATTGCTCTTTTACGGCATCAGTTGCGGGATGCGGTTTTGCAACCAACTTATTCACTCCATTTAGCTTTGTTTCCGCTTTTGCCGAAGTCGGGTTAAACCAGGCAATGCTGCCCAAACTGCCGGCCAGTAAAAATATAGCGATGGCCAGGTGACGGATGTTGCCAATAGGCTGTTTTGTTTTCATAATTCTTTCAATTCTGTTTAATAAATAATGTTTCTTTCCCGTGGCCGCCAATGCCAGCTGCAATTTGGCGCCCCTGGTTTCTTCTAATTTTAACAAAGCCCGCGCATAGATCAGTGGTTTGCGCGTTTTTTCAATCACCAGGTCGTCGCAGCTGTTTTCTCTTTCCTGGTTAATACTAAGGTTGATCAGTTGTGCAAAAGGGTTAAAAAAGAGCACGACTTTAATTACCTGTTGCATTATGTTTACCAGGTAGTCGTTTCTTTTAATGTGCGAAAGTTCGTGTAGCAATATCGCCTCAATTTCACAGGCGGACAGGTGAGTTGCGATGGTTACCGGCAGCAGGATCAGCGGTTTAAAATAACCGATCATACAGGGTACATCAACCAGTTCGCTGAACTTTAATTGTATCGGCTTGCGTATGTTTAGCTTCTTCGAAAACGAAGTGATAAACTGCTGCATCTGTTCGGCAGGCAGTAACGACCGCTTAATTTGCCGGATCTTATTCCATTCAAAACCCAGCTTAAAAATATTCACCAGCAAGCCAGCAAAATAGAGCGTACATATATAAGGCATGTAAACCGCCAGGCCATCGAACAAAGAAGGCCTCAGCGGCGCAGCAACCGGTAATTTAAACGATGGCAGCAATGGGGTAAAGTTAACCGGCCGCAGATCGACCCAGTTATAAGTATGTATGCCCGAAAGTAAGGTGTATATGAAAAGGACTGAAATAGTGACGATCGAAAAAATGGCCAGGTAATATTTTTTTAAGGCTGACATGGAAGGACTGGCCGCAAAAACAATTCGCAACACAAAATAAACCAGCATCCCCTGCCACAACGAGTGGATAATGGTTACGCCTAAAACCTGGCTGATGTTGTATAGTATATTTTCCATTTCTAAAGTCTTCGTTTAAGGTCCATAGTCCATGGACCATGGTCGATAGCTATTTGTTTGTTTGTTTCTTTCTTTCCCGCCATGGACTATGGTCCATCGGCCATTGTCGTTTTCTCCCGCCATGGACTATGGTCCATCGACTATGGTCTACTCCTTATCCCCGAACTTCTCGAGATAGCTTTTAATGGCATCTATCTCATCCTTTGATGCCCTGTGGTGACCAAGCGCCTGTATCACCAGGTCAGAAGTGGAGCCTTTAAATACGGTGGATAGTATTTTATCCAAAGCAGTTTGCTGTGCCTGCTCGCGGGTGATCAATGCTTTATATAAATGTGTTTTAGCGGCAGTATCACGCTCAACCAGTCCTTTTTCATGCATTATCTGCATCAGTTTCAGGGTAGTGGTATAGCCGGCATCTTTGCTTTTTGCCAATTCCTCATGCACGTCGCGAACGGTACACTGGCCATGTCTCCAGATTACCTGCAATATTTCCAATTCACTTTCTGTCGGTTTGATTTCCATTATATTTTTCTTTCTACGAATTTCTTCGTACAAATATGTACGATACTTTTCGTATATGCAAATTATTTTTAATATTTTTTTAAAAAGACGTGTGGGGGACTTGAAATGTTGCAGAGAATTGCGGATTTCGGACGTTCGATTTCGGAATTTTTTTATTTAGAAAGTTGGGCTGGGGAGGGGCATCAGCTAAATCGCGACACGTTCAAATTAAATTACATCAATAAATCCGAAATCGAACATCCGAAATCAATTCTTCTGCAGCGCCTGGTACTTTAAGCCATTCGAGGGATCTATCTGGCTCAATAAATTTACTATCTGTACTTTTTGCTGCTGATCGGCATTGGTAAAAACAGACACAAATTCATCCCGCTTGGCGGTAAAAAATACCAGCGGGTACATCCCGCCAACGCGTGTGCGGTCCACCTGCGCCAGGCTGGGCATCAGGTCGAAGATGGCCTTACGCCCTTTGCCTGCATTGTCGGACATCAGGTCTAAACCATTGCGGTGATAATCATACATAAAACTCCGCAACGGCTGGTATAGCTTATTGTTCAGGTTTTCTGACAGCCAATACCTGTTTGTCGTACCGTCAAAAGCTTTCCAGCCCTTCGCATTTGATCCCTGGGCATTAGTTACAACCGTTTGGGCTGCGGCAAAATAAGGCGTGCCACCATACTTTGAGAAGGTATCGTAATCCATACCTACTATTATATAGGCGTAAAATGCCAGTATCGAAGTTAAATTACTCTGAAAATTTTGGTCAGCAAAGTCCATTGTCTGCCCTTCGGTATACTGAAACTCGATATCTTTATCAAGCGTGTTTAACAGGGTAGAGGTGTAGGTGGAATTATAAACAGGCCTAACCGATTGTACCTGTAATTCGCCGGTAAAAGCGCTATTGCCGTCCCAGTTAGTAACGTTCAAAATGAAGGTGCACTCAATGCGCTCGGCAGGCAAAATATTGTCCTGGCTCCATTTACGGCCATTTAAAAAATCCTTCATGGCCGTTTCAAGCGTCGTAAGGATTCGCTTATTGGTTGATTGGACCTTAGGCGATAAAACCTGTATGGTGGCGTTCAAGTCTTGGGCGGACGCGATTCCTGCCAGCAACAAAAATAAAATACAGCAGCTAAGGGTTTTCATTTCAACAACTCAATAATTTTATTACAAATATCCAACGCAACTTCATCCTTGGTTTTAACGGGGAATACTGTTTTGTGTAACGCTTTATCAATGATGGTTATTTTATTGGTATCCTTTTTAAAACCTGCCCCATCATCATTAAGCGAATTTAACACAATAAAATCCAGGTTTTTCATTTGCAGCTTTTTAATTGCATTTTTTTCTTCGTCGTTGGTCTCCAATGCAAACCCAACCAGTACCTGGCCGTTTTTCTTTTGCGCGCCAAGCGTGCTTAAAATATCAACGGTTTGTTTTAGTTCGATATTCAGGTTATTATCGGCTTTTTTGATCTTTTGCTGCGCAACCTCTTTAGGTGTATAATCGGCAACGGCAGCGCTCATCACACAGGCGTTGGCATCTTTAAAATGAACCAGGCAGGCTTCCAGCATCTCCGCCGCCGAAGTAACATCAATCCGTTGTACTGATGCCTGTTTGCTTTTTTGCGCCGAAGGGCCCGATACCAAAGTAACATCGGCACCCAGCTTAGTCAATTGATCAGCAATGGCAAAACCCATTTTGCCGGATGAATGATTGCCGATAAACCGCACTGGGTCAATGGCCTCATAAGTAGGCGGTAACCAGTATCTTTTGCTCAACTAAAGGAAGTTTCTTCTTTATTTCTGCGGATATGAACGCCACTATTTCCTCTGGCTCCGCCATACGTCCCTCGCCATGCAGCCCGCTGGCCAGTTCTCCCACCCCCGGCGGGATGAGGATATTGCCAAAAGACTGCAGCTTATTGATGTTTTCCTGTGTTGCATCGTGCTTCCACATGTCCAGGTCCATCGCAGGCGCAAAGTATACTTCACATTTTGCGGAAAGATAAACGGCCATCAGCAGGTTATCGCATAAACCATTGGCCATTTTGGCAAGCGTGTTAGCGCTGGCCGGTGCTATGATAACCAGGTCGGCCCACAGTCCCAGTTCTACGTGATTGTTCCATTCCCCGGTTTCAGGTATAAAATAATCAACCAGTACCGGTTTTTTGGCGAGGGTGGAGAGTGTTAATGGGGTAATAAAATTGGTAGCATCCGGGGTCATCACTACCTGTACATTGGCGCCGCTTTTAATTAATAGCCTCACTAAGGTTGCCGCTTTGTAAGCTGCAATACTG
>Ga0206964_10022_pt1 | contig 47230 bp, 51 predicted proteins | sample Alteio_BWOrgHeat_25_FD_152980 | JGI IMG/M metagenome (GOLD analysis project Ga0206964, IMG submission 152980) | Enriched cells from forest soil in Barre Woods Harvard Forest LTER site, Petersham, Massachusetts, United States -... | ecosystem: Environmental > Terrestrial > Soil > Temperate forest >...
AATTACAGCTCGAAGAAGTTAAACCCGATATGGGCAGCTCGTTTAAGATACTAAACCCAAGCTTAAGCAATACTTTTTTGTGGCACCTGCACCCCGAGTACGAAATTGTATACGTTGAAGCAGCCGGCGGCCCAAGGCATGTGGGTGATCACATTTCGCGTTACGAGGATAGCGACCTGGTATTTATAGGCCCTAATATACCGCACCTTAATTTTGATTATGGCGTACACACCGGCTGCAAACAGGTGGTAATACAAATGAAGGAAAACTTTTTAGGCGAAGTGTTTTTTAATAACCCCGAAATAGCCGCCATCAAACAGCTGTTTAAAAACGCCTGCTATGGCTTATCGTTTTATGGCGATACCAAAGCCAAAGTAGCCGATGCATTAAAACGACTACAAAGCCTTAACCGGTTCGATCAACTATTGAGCCTGCTGCAAATTTTTCAGCAACTGGCCACCAGCGCCGAAGTGGAGGTATTAAACAACAACCCTGCCGCCAACAAGGCCTTTGAAAAACAGCAGAAACGGATGAGCTTTATTTACAAATATGTGGAGGAGAATTATCAACTGAAGCCCGATGTAAACCAGCTGGCCCAAAAGGCAAACATGACCACCGCCGCCTTTTGCCGCTACTTTAAAAAGCAAACCAAACAAACCTTTACCGACTTTTTAAACCAATACCGCATCAGCCAGGCCAAAAACCTGTTGCTGCAGGATAAAACCATTACCGAAACCTGTTACGCCACTGGCTTTGAGCAACTGAGTTATTTTAATAAAACGTTTAAGAAATTAACGGGAGAGAATCCATCCGGGTTTAAGAAGAGGAACAGCCCCCTATAAATCCCCCCCGGTAGGGGAGACTTTAAGAAACCTTGCTGTTATATCGAACCGAAATCAAAAGCCCTCCCTACCGGGGAGAGTTTGGGTGGGGCTCCTCACTTCAACTGCAGATCAAACGTGCCTTCCACCCGGTAATAAGGCGAAGTTGCCTTGTCATCCTTCGACATAAAAGTATAAAACGTTCCCTTGGCCAGTTCTTTAGCCGAATTATATTGTAACAAGTTAATACTACCGACGTTTTTAGGCTCCGAGTAGCGGCTTAATGAAAGCTGCAGGGCCGGGGTTTTTGCGTCGGTGCTTAACAGCAACTGGCTGCCTGCAATGGCGCGGTTAATATTACTGTACGGAAAGCCTGCCGAACTAATGCCAAAACTAATGGAGTGGTCTTTGTTAATTGCGGTAATGCCAAAGTAACGGCTGTCATTATCGGTGTGCACGTTAATAAAGGCAATTGAATCCGTAGCAGCATCAAAGGTGTAGGTAGAATCGTTAAATTTAACTTTCAGCGTACCCGAAACGGCGAGGTAATTACCGGGAGACGACATGATAGAACTATCGGCATTTACGCTGGTTGTAGTTTGGCTCGGGCTTGCCACAGCAGGATCCTTTTGGCAGGACGATGTTGCTGCCATAAAGTACAATGCAATTGCAATTAAAAAGTAAGTAGAACTTCTGCCACCCATACGCCAAAATCACGGTTATTATATAACTATAAACGAATATAGCGTAAAAATAGTTGCTTCACACTACAATGTAACTAACATTTTAACATTTTTTAACCCTTTTGATTTGAGTTAAAAGGTTTAAGAAAGTTTAGTCGGATTAGAAACAAAAAAATTGCGGCTTTTGTTGTGGAAATTCTGAAAATAAAAAGCAATAATTTTGCTAAAAATATTTGCATTTAATTTAAAAATACCGTACCTTTACAATTACACAATGCCATATGGCATATTAATCATAAAATGGATTCACCTTCTTTTCGCACTGCCGCTGAATTCAACTCGCGTATAGATGCCTATTTTAATAATTGTGATGCGGCATATAAACCTTTAAAAAAGACAAAGGAAAAAATAATGCCGGACTCGCCGCATTGCGAAATCAGCACAGAACCGGCAACGCTTAGTGGGTTGGCCTTGTTTCTGGGTTTTAACAGCCGACGGGAATTTGAAGATTATGAAGTCAATGGCCCATTCGCCACGGAGCTCGAACGCGCCCGTTTGCGGATTGAGGCCATCTACGAAAAAAAACTTCACCAGCAATCACCCGCTGCAGCAATGTTCGCGCTTAAAAGTTTGGGTTGGGATGAAAAGGCAGACAACAAAACCGGAATTGCCGGCAATGTTAAAACCTTAGCCATAGAGATCATCGAAACTGGTTTTCAGCCTTCCGACAGCGAGAAAAACGTGATTTTGTAAAATTATTTCGTATAAGTAATATCGTCGATCTCGGTATCAGTTATGCCGGGATCGCTGGGATCAGGTACTTGTGAAACGGCATGGATAGCCAAGGTATTGCTTGTAAGGGTGGTTACAGTTTCAGGAAAACCCGCATTTTCAGCGCTGACGAACTCGGTGATGTCGGTTCCGTGTATGGTATATGTAAATTCGCTCAGGCTTGGCCCCGCCGGAGTAAACGTTGAATAGTAGCCGGTACCGTCGCTATAATATTCAACAAAATCGCTAGTGGTAAAATTCGACTTAACAACAGTTTTTATCACAACCCCGTTACTATATAATTCCGAGGCTTGTTTGGTCAACTGCCATTTTCCGACGATGGTGGGCGCGGGTGCAGGTGCAACGCCATTCTTTTTACAGGAGTTTAAACAAACTGCAACAACAGAAATCACTAACAAACACCTAAATTTCATAGCTACAAGCTTTTCAGGTTAAATGTACCAATTGTTTTTGCCATTTACACAAGAAGTTGTTTTTGGGTCCAACAAATTAAAAACTAAACGTAAAGTTAATTATGTCCGGTCAGTATGCATCACCACTCTTCAAGCAAAATTTTTATAGTACCGCCCATATTGTTATTAACCAGGGCGGCACCAGCAGCGGCAAAACGTATGCAATTGAGCAGGTTTTGTTTTGCCTGGCATGTAATAACGAAAAATTAGTTATCACGGTTGTTGGACAGGATATCCCAAAACTTAAAGCCGGAGCTATACGAGATGCTTTCAGTATTTATGAATCCTCCGAAGCAATACAGGCCATGGTTAAGTGTTTTAATAAAACCGACAGGATATTTGAGTTCAGAAATGGTAGTTCAATCGAGTTTAAAAGCTACGGTAATGCACAAGATGCGAAAGCAGGTAAAAGGGATTATCTGTTTATAAATGAGGCAAATGGCATACCATGGGATGTCTATTGCGAGCTGTCCCTAAGAACACGCAGCCGGATTTTCATTGACTTTAACCCGAATATCGCCTTTTGGGTGCATGATAACCTGGTGGGCAAACCGGGCGTGCAACTCATCATTTCGGATCACCGGCACAATCCTTTCCTGTCCGGGCAAATGAGGGATAAAATAGAATCATTGCGATCAGTCGACGAGCAGAAGTGGCGGGTTTATGCGCGCGGCCTTACGGGAAAAATAAACGGGCTGGTATTAAACAATTGGGATGTGTGTGACAAAATACCCGATGATGCTAAACCACTGGCTTGCGGCCTGGATTTTGGCTTTACAAATGATGCGACAGCGTGTATTATGGTTTACAAGCAAAACGGCGCCCTTTGGATAGATGAATTGTTTTATGAAACGGGCCTGACCAATCCTGATATTTCGTTGAAACTTACCGCAAACCTGGTCAGCAAAGGCACCGAAATAGTTGCGGACAGCGCCGAACCCAAATCGATTGAGGAACTTCGACGACTTGGCTGGCGGATCAGCCCGGCAAAAAAAGGTGCCGACAGTATAAATATCTCCATTGACATTTTGAAACGTTATCCGCTTCATGTTACCCGGCAAAGCATTAATCTGCACAACGAATTAAACCGGTACAAATGGAAGAACGATCGCTCGGGCAGGGCGCTGAATGAACCTGTTGATGCCTGGAATCATTTAATAGACGCATTACGTTATGTAGCCTTAAATAAACTGGGCGCCGAAAGAACAGGCAAAATAAAAAGCTGGTTACCCCATGCAAAACCGAACGAATTTGATTTTGGAGCAATGCATTTGCTTAGATGAAACCCAATGAAGTAAAGACAGTCGGCGTAATCAATTAAATTGCTGTAATCCAATAAATAATAATATGATAGAAAAAACAATAAAAACGACGGGTGGGAAGCTCAAAGTCAAAATACCCTCCTTATTAAACGAGGTCACCCTTGGGCTGCTGATAGAACTACAGGAAAAACCTGATATCAATGATCTTGATGCCATCAGTATCTTATCGGGTGTGCCCATTGAGCAGCTGCAAAACATCAGCGATTTTGACGACCTGCAGGAATTTGGAGCAACTGTTTTATCCCTTTCAACCCAAATCAAACTCCTTTACAATAGTGACCATCTACCGAAAAAAATAATTTTCTATTCAATCCCGGGCAACCCGGTGATAACGGTCGCAAATAACTTGTCCGTTGAACCTGTCGGCGCATTTATGGCGGCAAGGGAAATTATTGGCGACGAGATAAACCACCATATTAAACAATACGGCGCGGATAATTGGCAGGAAAATTTCAGGCCGTCGCTAAAAGCTTGCTGCCAGGTGCTTGCCCATTATTTTTATTGCCGGACAACAGGCGAAAAGTATAACGAATACGAAGCAGAAGATTTTTGCACCGAAATAAAAAAACTCAGGGTAACGGAGGCGCTGCCCATTGCCAAACATTTTTTTATGAATTATCCCTCCTTATCGAAACCGAAAACAGGTTACTCGCTTCGGCTCCGTCAGTTCTGGAAAAAAAGGCAGGGATACAGGCTTTTGAAAAGTTTAAATATATCAATACCATCAACTCACTCGCCGGCGGCGACATCACCAAATGGGCCGAAATATTAAATATACCTTATGAACGCGTACTCACTAAACTTTTGCTGAACAAGACTGAAGCGGAGTATCAGAAACGTTACAGTGACCTATTACAGGGCTGATTTACGATTTTAGATTTACGAGTTACTATTTAGTAATTGTCAGTAATCTTTCATCCAATGATCAACGAAATTTGTAATTGCACCAAAAAAATAAATAAATGAAAAACGGCGCAGCCTGTTGAATACCTTGAAAAAAAAATAATGAAAAATCGTAATTCGTAAATCTAAAATTAAAATGCCCATCAGAAACCAAATTGAAGCCGTAGTGCAAACATTAACCGGCATACCAACCTTTGTATATGGCACCGCCAATGAGCTGAGTGGTATTACCAAAATGAATTTAAAATGGCGGCTTAACTATTTAAAAGAGAAGTTTGTGCCCGAAGAGAGACTCGAACTCTCAAGAGACAGTCCCCCACGGTTTCTGAAACCGCAGAGATTTCCAAACAAACAGGCATTTTTCAGCACTTGGTCTATCGACTCAAGACTAAAGGCTTACGATTTTGGACTGAAAAGAGAAGTGCCCAGGAGCAGATTCGAACTGCCACATCCTTGCGAATGCCACCCCCTCAAAGTGGTGCGTCTACCAATTTCGCCACCTGGGCATTTCAAGTCAGAAGTCTTAAGTCCGGAGTCTTAAGTCAAAATAACGACTGTGGACTGTAGACTTAAGACTCTTTACTTTAGAAAAGGATGTGCCCGAAGAGAGACTCGAACTCTCAAGAGACAATTCTCAACGGCTTCTGAGACCGCAACGTTTACCAATTTCGCCATCCGGGCATTAACAAGGGTGCAAATATAATCGTTTCCGGCAAATGTTATTCAATAAATATAAAATACCGGGGCTCTTTGTAAAAATCGATTTAAAAGGTAATTTCGGAAACCAATTAAACGATCATGCTCAAAAAAACAAGTATTATTTTACTAATGGCAATGGCCAGCTACTTTGCCGCATCAGCACAAAAAGCCGACGCCGTTTTAGGCAAGTGGATCAATCCAAGCGGCGAAGGACAGGTGTTGATATTTAAAAAAGACAATAAGTTTTTTGGCAAGCTGGTTTGGCTTAAGATCCCCGACAGGGATGGAAAACCAAAATTGGACATGAACAACCCGGATGCCGCGTTGAAAACACGCCCCGAACTTGGCCTTGAGCTGCTTAAGGATTTTACATTTGACGGTGACGATGTTTACGAGGACGGCACCATTTACGATCCCAAAAACGGCAAAACCTATAGCTGCAAAATGACATTGGAGGGCAACAGTTTAAAAATACGGGGCTACATAGGCATTTCGCTATTTGGCCGCACAGAAGTTTGGACCAGGGTAAAATGAAGATCAACTTTTTAAAATACCTGCTCACGATAGCAAGTTTGGGCTTTGCATTGAGTGTGAATGCGCAAAGCGTTACGCTGCTGCAACAGGGCAATCCCACAAGTATCCGCGGCCTCTCGGTTGTTGACGATAATATTGCGTGGGTAAGCGGCAGCAAAGGCACCATTGCCATAACCCATAATGGCGGCAAAACCTGGGACTGGCAAAAAGTAAAAGGTTTTGAAACGGCCGATTTTAGGGATATTGAAGCTTTTTCGGATAAGGAAGCAGTGATCATGAGTTCGGGCACACCGGCCCTGATATTAAAAACCATAGACGGCGGCGCCAACTGGCGGGTAAAATACCGCAATGCAGATACCGCTTATTTTTTTGATGCGATGGATTTTGACAGCCCAAAGCACGGCCTTGTTTTAGGCGACCCTATTAACGGGAAATTTATGCTCATGGAAACAAATAATGGAGGCGAAACCTGGAGTCCATATAAAGATCCGCCCGATGCGTTGCCTGGCGAGGCTGCTTTTGCAGCAAGCGGAACATGTATGAGGATTGTAAAGGGTGCTATTGGTATTTCATCAGGAGGCACTAACACACGGTTTATTTATTTTAATATCACTCTTGGTTCATGGCAATATGATCCGTTGCCAATAGTACATCGTAAGTCCAGCCAGGGGGCTTTTTCTTTTGCAATGGGAAGCAATGGGGGCCTGTTTGTTGGCGGCGACTACGCCGACGATAAAAAAGTTGATTCGGTTGCTGCTGTCGCCCTGCCAAAATTGGATGCGACGTTAATGTACACCCCTATTAAAAACGGGCCAATGGGTTTTCAGTCGTGTATAGAGTATATTTCAGGCAATACTTTCTTCTCGACCGGCACGCCAGGCAGTAATATAACTACCGATGGCGGTAAAACCTGGACTAAAATTGACGGCACCAGTTTTAACGTTTGCCGCAAGGCAAAACGCGGAAAACTGGTTTTGTTAGCCGGTAATGGCGGCAAAATAGGCGTTTTAAAACTGTAAAATATTGGCATATAAGCGCTTAATCAGGCTGAAAAATAAATTAAAATAAGGCTTGCACACCAAATTGAATAGTCCTATATTTGCACCACTTTAAACGAAAGGGATTAAAGCCCGATTCTGTAGCTCAGCTGGTAGAGCATAACACTTTTAATGTTGGGGTCCTGGGTTCGAGTCCCAGCAGGATCACGGAGACCAAAGACGGTCGACGATTTTGATAGAAAGGCGCAAGAAATTGCGCCTTTTCTGTTTAAAACGCACTTTTGGTATACCGCTTAATGAATAGATCGGCGCCAGCGCAGCGCCCGATGACCATGGCCAATACGTTCCAATCAGGCCGGATGGCGAAACCCGCTGAAAAGGAAACGCCTGCTGTTATCCCTTTAAATATTACCCCACTTCTTTATTGAGCGCAATAATTGCTTTTTTAAAATCTTCCCTGGCTATCAAAAACTGGATATTAACTTTTCCCCTGGCTACCCCTGCACTGATGATGTTGATATCGCTTTTAGCCAGCGCAGTAGTCGCTTTTGCAAGCAAGCCGGGCTGGTCCATATTGCTACCTAAAAGGCAAACCATGGCAACGGGTTCAGTGCTCACTTTTTCAAATTGCTTTTCAAGATCGGTAATGAGTTCCGGGTTGAAATCGCTCTCCCAGATAACGATGCTGATGCTGTTGGCGCTTGTTACCTTGAAGGTATAGCTGATTTGATGCTGGTAAAAAAGTTGCATGATCTGCAAATCGCTGCCGACGTTGCCGGTCATGAGCGGATCGTAAATATCGATGAGCAGTTGCTGATCGGTGCCGGTGATCACCTCTACCCTTTTGATTTTGGAAACATATTCCCTGGTAATGAGCGTACCGGGATGTTCAGGTTCAAAGGTGTTTTTGATGCGCAGGTGAATGCCGGCCATTTCCAGGGGTTTGGCGGCTTTGGGGTGGATGGCTTCCATACCAACATCTGCTAACTGATCGGCAATGTCATAATTGGTATTGCCTACGGGTTTCACGTTTTCCAAACCTACTATTCCGGGATCGGCGGTGGATAAATGGTACTCTTTATGGATGATGGCTTCCCGTGGTTTTAAGATCTCGGCAATTTTGCTAAACGTAACTTCAGAATAGCCACGGTCAAATTCCCGCATAATGCCTTCGGTGCCTTTGGTATAGCCCGTTGCAACCACGATACTATTTTGGAGATCGATACCGGTAAAGGCGTCTTTGATCCGTTCACTGATGGTCAGTGGCCTTGAATCCATAGTTCCGGCCAGGTCAACCAGGTGTACATTCACGCCTTTGCCTTGCAGGATACTGGACAGTACATAGGCGGAATGGCTCTCGCCAAGCGAGGCGAGGATCTCTCTTGCAGCCTGCAGAATCCCCTCGTTGAGGTAGCCGGAGGCGAGCATGGTGACAGCGCTGTCGAGATAGGTTAGTGCGGTTTTCATTTCGCCGTCCACAACATCGTTAGCAACAGCTGCATTCAGGCCTAAATATCCGAATTGCCCGTTCAGCGATTTTAAATAGTCCGCCACGGCCGCCAGTTCGCTACGAAAGTCTTCTCGGTTAGCGAGCCTTTGGTAAACTCCGGGCGCTTTTGTCTTTTTATTTTCGAGCAGCAGGTTGGTGACGCCGGAAAAGGCCGACACGACGAAAACGCGGTTATAAAGCGCTTCCCCTTTTTTGTGAGGCTGGATGATATTATCGATCACTTCTTTCAGGGCACTCATCGAAGTGCCTCCGATTTTCTCTACGGTTAGCATATGGTTTAAAAAGGGCTAAGCTATTGAAATTTTCAGAAAGTCCGAACAATCACCAATTGGCTTCTATGCCCGAAAGATCCCGGCTCGCCGGTCGAGCTGATTGTTGTTGATGCCGTTGTACATTAATGATTGATAAATACTTTTTTGGCCCTCAATCTTTATTCCCGAACTTCCCGCCAGCCTGTAATAAACTTTCTAAGCACTTCAACCTTCTCGCTCATCACTAAAATGCCTACGTCGATATGAAGGGATTTGGCCATGGTTTGGGAACCCGAAGTATTGTTGGCCTGCACTATATTTTCATCCACTTTAACGGCAGCTATAAACAACAGCGCGAATAAAAGGGTAGTCCCGGTAAATACTCTGTGTGAATTTTTGATTTGTATTTTCATGATTTCTGGTAATGAAGTCGTTTTAAAATTCTGTATCGTTGTTTGGTGAATCTTTCTTTGAATACTCCAGCAAATCTCCGGGCTGGCAGTGCAGTGCCTTACAAATAGCTTCGAGCGTACTAAAACGGATTGCTTTTGCCTTCCCGGTTTTGAGTATAGAAAGATTGGCCAATGTCAAATCCACTTTTTCTGAAAGTTCGTTTAATGACATTTTTCGTCTGGCCATCATTACGTCAAGGTTTACTATGATCGGCATAATTATATAGTTAATTCGTTTTCCATTTGAATTTCGATTCCCCTCTTAAAAATTTGTGCGATCACAAAAAGTACAACGCCCATAAACAGCCACACATCGGCCCCGCCTAACCGCATAGTTTGTATATCCGGCATTGTAACCCCTTTTGTAATCAACCAATCTGCATATTTAACTCCCCACCAGGAGAACAAGCCGGTACCGAAAGACAGGTACGATAAGCGGAAAATAAAACGCCCCATTTCGTTATTAAAAGGCTGAGCCATGTTTAGTTTTTTATCGTGCAGCACTTTTATGATCAGGTAAAATATACACGACCTCATAACTGAAACAATGATCATCAGGAACGTCTCGACAAAAAAATATCCCGGGTCATACCGGTAAAGGCTTGAGAAATCAATGCCCGGCCAAAAATGTTTAGCATCAATATTGTTGATGACCAGGGTAAAAAAGGTATTGAATATAAAGCCGCCGGCTTCAACACATACGCCTACAAATATGATCCACGAAAGAACATATAGTATTTTAAGAATTTGTTTGGTACTAATTTCCATAATTTTTGAGTTTTTTATTTTAACAATACAAATGTAAATAAATATTTATTGATAAACAATAAATATTTATTTATTTAACCAAATTTACATCATTCTCATTTCCACAAGTTAGAGAGGGACAATTAAATAAGCTTAACTGTTACTACGTACCAGAAGGGCTCACCAAAGCCCCTCAAATAAAATTGAGAGGTTTTTTCATGCAAGGTTGCCCGATTGCTTCACCACCCTCGCAAACTCTATACTATTTTTACAATTCTTTGTAATAAAATAACATTATTTTCAATAATCATATATTAGCCTTACTTTGTGTCCAAATTACACGAAGCGCAAAAACCGGCTATCGGCCTATAAACCAATTGACAGTCCAATTCTTAACCGAGATGAAAAATACATTTTACAAGTACTTATTATGTGGCGTTTTAGTGTTCGCAGGGTTATCCCGCGTTAATGCACAGTCAAAAACTGGTGAACCCACTGAAGCAAAGATCGATGCGATCATCAAAAAACTAACACTCGAGGAAAAGATCTCGCTGCTTCATGCAAACGGTATATTCTCTGCCGGTGGTATCAACCGCCTCGGCATCCCCCAAATAATGACTGATGACGGTCCCCTGGGTGTTCGCGAAGATGTAAAGGAAGGTTGGGGATCAGCTAACCTGACAACAGATTCCGCAACCTTTTTCCCAAATGGCTCAGCCCTTGCTGCTACCTGGAATCCCGAACTGGCTTACCGTTTTGGGCACGATATGGGCGAAGAAGCGCGCGCACGTGGAAAAAACGTAATGCTTGCCCCGGCCTTTAACATTTGCCGTACCCCGCTTTGCGGCCGTACTTATGAGTATTATTCCGAAGACCCGTTTTTAAATTCGCGGTTAGCGGTGCAGTCGGTAAAAGGCATACAAAGCGAGCACGTGGCTGCCTGTGTAAAGCATTACGCTGTGAACAACCAGGAAGTGGAACGTGGCCGTGTAAGTGTTGATGTAGACGAACGCGCATTGCGTGAAGTATACCTACCGGCATTTAAGGCCTCCATTACCGAAGGTAACGCCTGGACCATCATGTCGGCATACAACAAATTGCGGGGTGTTTATTGCTCTGAAAATGATTACCTCTTGCAGAAGATCTTAAAAGGCGAATGGGGCTTTAAGGGGATCGTGATCAGCGACTGGGGAGGCACGCACAGCACGGTTAATGCGGCCAATAATGGCCTCGACCTGGAAATGGGCTCAAACCCGCCTTATAATACTTATTTTTTTGCTGATAAACTGCTCGACTCGGTGAAAGCCGGCAAGGTAAGTGTTAAGGTGATTGACGAGAAAGTACATCGCATCCTGTGGGTATTATACCATACCGATATGAGCGCAAATCTCCCGAAAGGTGCGTTAAATACGCCTGCACATAGTAAAACCGTTTATGATATCGCTGCGGAATCAATCGTACTGCTGAAAAACGACAAGCATCTATTGCCGTTAAATACTGGTTCTATAAAAAGTCTTGCGGTTATAGGCGACAACGCTACCCGTACCTTCCATTTAGGTGGTTTTGGTGCAGGTGTTAAGGCTAAATATGAAGTTACTGCTTTAGCAGGTTTGCAAAACCGTTTAGGTAAAACCATCGACATAAAATTTGCTCAGGGCTACACCGCGGTGAACGGCGGAGGTGGTGGCATTCGGGCTCATATATCAAAAAAGACCGATTCAATTTTGATGGCGCAAGCTGTGTCGACCGCAAAAAGCGCAGAAGTGGCTATTTTATTTGTAGGTGGAAACCGTGACTATGAAAGCGAAAGCCGCGACAGGAAAGACCTGTCCCTGCCTTTTAACGAACAGGCTTTGGTAGATGCAGTTACCGCAGCCAATCCTAATACCATTGTGGTGGTTGTTGGTGGTGCGCCTTATGATATCGGCAAGATCAAAGAAAATAACCATACCATTGTTTGGAGCTGGTATAACGGATCTGAAAACGGGAATGCTTTGGCCGACGTACTGACCGGTAAAATAAACCCTTCGGGTAAATTACCATTCACCTTTCCTGCGTCGCTGAATGACTCGCCTGCACATGCCTTGAATGCGTACCCGGGTGAAAATTTAAAGGTTGATTATAAAGAAGGTATCCTGGTAGGTTACCGTTGGTTTGATACTAAAAAGATCGACCCGCTTTACTGCTTCGGCTATGGTTTAAGCTATACCGGCTTTAAATATTCGGATTTTTACACCAATAAAAAGAGTTATAATGTAACAGACAATATCACGGCCACTTTAAAGGTTGCAAATACGGGCAAATATGCCGGCAAAGAAACGGTACAGCTGTATGTCAGCAAAGAAGGTTCGGTAGTTGAGCGCGCTGATAAAGAGTTAAAAGCCTTTAAAAAGATAAGTGTAGCAATTGGCGAAACCGCAACCGTTACGTTAAGTATCCCGGTAAAGGACCTCGCCTATTATGATGTTAAAACCAGCAAATGGATAGTCGAACCAGGCAAATACAAACTACTTGCAGGAACTTCATCAAGGGATATTGAACAAACCAGTACTATTACTATAGATTGATTGCTGATTTGATATTGATTGATTAACTGTTTGATTTATACGATAAAAGTTCGTCAATTAAGCCTGACAGACTTACCGATGCCGTGGCGATCAGTTCGTCAGCAGCACCGTAGTAGATGTACAGGGTATCTTCTTCTATAACGGTACCGGTTGGGAAGCATACATCGTCCACGTCACCATCCAGTTCATAGTCCAGTTCGGGTTTAAACAGCGGGTAAGGTAAGCGGGCTATTTCTTTTAAGGGCTCATCAATATCCATTAACGCAGCGCAGCATGAATATTCATACCCTTTAATAACATCTTTTACACCATGATAAATTATTAGCCAGCCGCGGTCTGTTTCAATTGGGGGGCAGCCGCTGCCTACATAACTTACCTCGTGCGGGTATTTTGGGCAAAGAAAAATATGTTCTTCGAAATGTAAAAAATAATTCACCCAGAATTCATCCGTTAAATCTGCAATTTCATCAACGGCGGTTAATTGGATATCCGGTTTAATCCGGTGCAAAAAGGTCAGCTTACCATTTATGCGTCTCGGGAAAAATACCAGGTCTTTGTCCGCTAGTATATTGGCGCCACGGTTATAACGCAGGTATTTTTCATTCAGTTCGCTTTTAACTTTAGTATACCTATCAAAATCATCATAGGTTATCTTTGGTACAATGATCCCATGTTTGGTAAAGCTTTTCAGGTCGGTTGATGTCGCTAGTGCCCCAAGTGCATTATTCCCATCGAACGCTACATAGCTTAAATAATATAATTCATCAATTTTTACTATCCGCGGATCTTCCATTCCGTGCGATTCATAGTCGAATTCAGGCGACAAAAACGGTTTTTTCCACCGGTGCTTCACAGTTAACGGATCATCCAATTCGCAATAACCTATAGTTGAAAAATTGCGCGTATGCACTGCACGATAAAACAGGTAAATTGTTTCGCCTTCCTTTATTACCGCAGGGTTCAGCACACTTTCGTCTTCAAATTTAAAATCAGCCTTCCGCAGCAGTACGCCTTCCTTTTTTACGCTGATCATACTTAAAAGCCTTTTTTAAATTTGCCATTGTCAAGGCACCCAATAATGCCTTCAATAATCTTTTTGGTTTCATCGGCCCCGCTGGTACAAACCGAATATGCACCCGATTGCTTAGCCGGGTAATCATTCCCGCCGGGAAATATGGCATCGCCTATAAATATCATCTCGCTAATCGGTATATCCAAAACGTCACGGAGTTTATGCATGCCATATTTTTTATCAATGCCATGTTTGGTGATATCGATCGACGTGGCTCCGCCCAAATTAACGGCAAACTCAGGTATCATTTTATCCAGTTGCATTTTTATCTTATCTCGCTTTGTAAAATCCGGATCCCATTTTTTCTTTTCATCCAGCGGCGCCTGCTGCCCTAATGCCGAGTACGTTACCTGGCTGCCGCGGTCCTCTATCGGATCGCCCCAGGTTTTTTTTGCTTTAAAACCCGAATCATCAACAGCTTTATTTAACGAATCAATGATTTTTTGTTTTTGTTTGTCGGTAAAATTTTCTGCGTAAAGTTCTTTCCAGCCCGATTTGTATTGATAAAACTTGGTGCCGCAGGTTGGTAAAATCGACAGGTTTCGCAGTATTTTCCCACCAGGAAGATGGCCAAGCACCTGTTTCTCAAATTGTAGCCAATCCCCGCCCGAAATGACCGCCACCTTAGCAACCGTTAACAGCGCCGCAAGCCGGCTGGACATTTCTTTATCAATTGCAGCCTTGCTTTCGGCAAGCGTTCCGTCAAGATCAAATACGATCAGTTTCTTCATCGGGTTGGCTCATTGGTTCAAAAATCATTAGTTCAATGGGTAGAGAGAGTTGAAGCGTCACTTCGACTTTCGGATTTTGCCTGTCCGTCCGTTTTTTTCCCGACGGACGGCCCGGACCTGTCAGTTCGTAAATATCTATCATCCTTGCGGCAATGCAACTTCCAGTAAAACAACCCTGCCTTTGGGCACAAAGGGGCATGCACCTACCGATGCTGGCAACAGCATTACTTCGCCTTTGCCAAAAGAATAGAAACTATTCTTATAATCCAGTTCACCGTCCCCTTCAATATTAACCAATATGCGACAGGTGCTTGCTTTGCCAACCATAAAAGGCAACTCCGATGTTAAGCGCCAAACTTTAAAATGCGTATCATTAACCAGTTTTTCGCAACGTGCGTTGCTTTCGGTCAGGCCCTCATCGACTATGACGGGCTCCAATGGCTTAATAGCTATTTTGCTAAAATCAATACAGGCAAGAGCCTCACCTACCTGCAGGTCGCGTGGCTTACCCGTCATTTCATCCACCCTGTCCCAATCATAAAGGCGATACGTTACATCACTATTTTGTTGTATCTCAAAAACCACCACGTCGGCAAGGGTATGTACGGTTCCTGCTTCTATTAACACGGCGTCACCAATTTTTGGCTTAAAGCTGGCCAGGTCCGGCGCTATTTCGTTTTTTTGTAAATCGTCTTTTATTTTTTGCTCGTTTGTACCGGGCGCAAGGCCGGCATAAACTATGGCATCGTTACCTGTTTCTAACACAACCCAGGCTTCGGTTTTGCCGTGTTCGCCTTTGGGGATATATTTTTTAAGCTGATCAGACGGGTGTACCTGTACGGAAAGCACCTTTTTACAATCCAAAAATTTCAAAAGTAACGGAAAGCGGTCAAATTTACCGGTAAGCGCGCCTAATAATTGTTCGGGTGCGGCTGCTGTTAACTGGGCAATGGTTTTGCCCTTTAGTTTACCGTTGATCACTTTGCTGGGATGGTCGTCACGATCACTCAGTATCCAGGCTTCACCTATGAGTTCATCAGGAGGCAAAGGTTTTGATAACAAATTTGATAATCGCCTGCCACCCCATATCCGGTACTGGTAAATGGGATCGAATTTTAAGGGATAAAGTTCTGTTTGTGCCATTGAGGGTAATAACACAAGCAGGCGCATGAATGTTTGTAAAGTTTCTGAAGTCTTTTATCCGGACCTCCTAAAAAACCTTCTCCATCTCCGGTTTATATTCCCCTCTGCGGGCAGCATTATCTAAACTGGCACGATGATAAAGCATTTTTTGCGCCGCTGCCACGTTTTCATCCTTGCCTTTCCAAATTTCCAAAGCAGGTTGCTGGATGGCCCGCGCGAATGAGAAAGTTAGCGCCCAGGGTAGCTTGCCTTTAAACTTTACATGCATGGCGTTTAAATGCGCTGTCGCCAACTCGGCTGATTGCCCACCCGATAAAAACGCAACACCAGGTACTATGGCAGGTACCGATTGCAACAAACAGTTTACCGTTGCCTCGGCCACTTTATCAATACTTGCCGGTTTGGGGTTGCTTAACCCAGGCAATATCATGTTGGGTTTCAGGATGACGTATTTTATATTAACATTTTGCAAATACAATTGCTCAAACAAGGTGCGCTGAACCTTTGCGGTAACATCAAAACACCGCTTCAGGTCGTGCGGGCCGTCCATTAATACTTCGGGTTCCACAATCGGCACGATCCCGGCTTCCTGGCAAAGGGCAGCGTAACGGGCAAGCGCATGCATATTGGCTTCGATGCATCCGCGGCTGGGCAACACCGTACTGATATTGATGACAGCCCGCCATTTGGCAAAGCGTGCGCCAAGCTCGTAGTATTTGGCCAGGCGCTCCTTTAGCCCATCCAAACCCATGGTTATTTTCTCGCCCGGGAAACCCGCCAAATCGGTGGTACCTTCATCAACCTTTATACCGGGCACAATGCCCGCCTTTTTCAGAACATCAATAAATAACACCCCCTCTTTTGTGGATTGATATATCGTTTCGTCGAATAAAATGGCGCCGCTGATGCACTTTCCAAGTCCGGGCGTAGTAACAATCATTTCGCGGTAAGCGCGACGATACTCAATTGTTTGCGGAATGCCCGCTTCTTCAAATCGTTTATTACAGGTAGCTAAGCTTTCATCCATTGCCAACAAACCTTTGTCGGCGGCAAATAACGCATTGATGGTGTTAGACAGTTCTTTTGATTTCATAAATATTGGCACTTCCTTTTGGGGGATGGGGATGCACGCGGCCCGTTTTAAGTTAAACAGTATTACGACATACAAGTTTAACAAATAATTAATTATTTACGGATGGTATTTGATTTTATGACATCTATCTGCCCAATGCCTAAAGATTTCCTTTCTTCATCTCACTCACCGCAAAAGTTGCCGCCCGCGCGGTTAAGGCCATGTACAAAATCGAAGGGCTTTGGTTGCCGGTACTGGCCATGCAGGCGCCATCGGTAACAAATACATTTTTGCAATGGTGCAACTGGTTGCTGCCATTTAACATGGATGTTGCGGGATCCTTGCCCATACGGCAACCGCCCATTTCGTGGATGTCAAGACCGGGCGCCTGTTTATTTTCGTTGTTTTCGATGTTTTTGCAGCCTGCTTTCTCCAGCATCTCGCGACTTTGCCTTAAAAAATCCTGGATCATGCGTTCATCGTTATCATCGTACTCAACAGATGTGATCAGCAGGGGTATACCCCACTGGTCGTTTTTATCTTTACTTAAACGCACATGATTGCTTGCCTTTGGTACTGTTTCGCCCTGCATGTACATGTACAACTGCCAGCCACCTGGCTCAGTTAAAGCGTCTTTGTAAGCCGCCCCTATTTCGTCTCCGGTTATTGTTGTTGGATGATTTGGCCGATACGCCCCCATAAACGTGGTAAATCCGCCAAAATAATCTTTTTCGTGCCGGTGCAGGTTTGTATAGTTAGCCAGGATCAGCTCCGTAGGGTTTCGCCCGAAATAATATTTATCCAAAAAGCCATCCATCGTCGCGGTAATAGAGGCCCGGTAATTCTGAAAGGCCACATATTTGCCCAGCACGCCGCTATCGTTACCCAACCCGTTTGGAAAACGGGTTGATGTGGAATTCAACAGCACCAAATTGCTATTCAGCGCGGATGCATTTAAAAAAATGATCCGGGCTTTGTATTCGATCACCTCTTTTGTATTGGTATCTATCACTCTTACCCCACTTGCTTTGCCTTTTTGTTCATCATAAATAATGGAGTGCACTACCGAAAATGGCCGTATAGTAAGGTTACCCGTACGTTCCGCCCATGGCAAAGTCGAACTATTCGAACTAAAATAGCCGCCAAAGGGGCAGCCCCGCATACACTCGTTACGGGCATGGCATTTGGCCCGGCCCTGGTCCAAATGGATCTGGTTGGGTTGGGTAAGATGGGCCCAGCGGGCATGCACCAGGTGACGGTCGGGATAGTTTTCTTTTATGCTTTTGCTGATAGCCGACTGCACGCAATTCATATCAAACGGCGGCAGGAACTCGCCGTCGGGCATCGCTTCAATACCATCCCGGTTACCACATACGCCGATAAATTTCTCCACATGTGAATACCACGGCGCCACATCGTCATAACCTATTGGCCATTCTATACCGTAACCGTATTTGGCCGGGTTTGTAAATTCAAACTGGCTCCAGCGCTGGCAGGCACGCCCCCAGGTAAGCGACTTACCGCCAACCTGGTAGCCACGGATCCACTCGAAAGGTTTTTCCTGTATGTAGGGGTGATCTTTGTCTTTTACAAAAAAGTGAGCGCAATCCTCGCCCAACCCAGCGGCTTTGCTGATATAGGGGTTCTCCTTTAGATACGCCAGTGTCATTTCGCCCCGATGCCTAAATTCCCAGGGATCCATAGTGGCGGTGGGATAATCCTTGTTATGCTCTACATTGCGGCCGCGTTCCAGCACAAGTGTTTTTAAACCTTGTTCGCAAAGTTCCTTAGCGGCCCATCCCCCGCTGATACCCGAGCCGATAACAATGGCATCGTATGAAGTTTTTTCTGTTGACATTTGGTGTACTGCGCTGGGTAAAGCTATTGATATGGTTGATTATTAATATGCCGTCTTCACTCTTTCCAAAACAGCGTATTCGGGTGAAAATGCTTCCAGCTGTGCCAGTATTCCTGGTAGGCTTGTATTTTGGCTAATTGGCTGCCCTTTAGCGTACCGGCAGTACTCAGCCCTTCCCAGTCCCATACCGAGGCTGTTTCCTGGTCGGTAATATTACCGGCAGTATCGAGTTTAAAATGCAGGGTTTTACCGTTTACCATGCTATTAAAGGCGTGGTGGGTAAGGCTGTCGGGCTCAATAGTCAACAGCACAGGGGTCACGGCTATCCGGTCATTTAATAACTGTTTTTTAAATAGGTGGCGCCAGTCGTAAGCTTTGGCCTGCCCGTGCACAATTACGCTGAGTACCCAACTTTTTCGCGCCAGCGTGTCTTTATTTTTTATGGTGCTGTCCTTATCCACAGATTGCAGTCGGTCGTAATTTTTCAGATCATTATAATCATTCGCAAACAACTCATCGGGCTGCAAGATCTGCGAATCCGGGTGCTTTGCCAGCCACGACGCCAGGGTCGATTGCTCATAGGGCAACTCCTTTAAATGCTGACCTTTCAACTGGCCTGCCGCCGCAACACCCGTGGCCTGGTACCACCATGTTTTGGTTCCTTCATCTTCAATAATAGCATTATAATGCCTTGCGCCAACCAGCCGGAAATTTTGCCTTTTACCGTTGATGATTGGGCTGTAAACCCTGCCGGTACGACACATGGTACAATAGGTTACCAAAACCGGCAATTTGCCCACATTATCCTGCACTTTATGATGATAGCCCAAATAAACCAACGGGTAAGCCTTCGCCACACCATTATCTACCACACCGATCACCACAAAACCTAAGGGCACTTTATTATCGGCAGCAGCCGCAAATTTTATGGTGTGCGGCTCCTCGAACATGGTCGAGGCTTTGTAGGCCATATCAGTAAAATAAAAGCTACCCACGCAGATCACCATTACAGTGACTTTTATGATTTTGTTTGCCCTTGTATTTTTAGCGAAGTATTTGATCATATACCTGACGATCATGAACACACCAGCTACCCTGAATATCCAAACCACTTTTTCAAGGTAAAAGGATACGGTAATAGCATTAAGGTCCTGGCTGCCGGGGAACGGCATTAGCAGGTAAGCATGTACCAGGCTTGGGATAACCAAAAAGATGATGCCTATCCAAAAAAGCCAGGGATTCGTTTGTTTCTTCATTATTTAGTTTCGTTAAGGCTGGCATACCGGTTTGCCGATGGCAGGTAGCCGCTGTTTTTAAGGATATTTGCCAGCCGGTCGTAAAAAGCTGGTTCGGTTGGGGTAACACTTGCCAGCCCGTCAACATACTTATTGTACAGGCAAAAAAGCGCGGCTATCAGCACCGTATCATGCAGTTCCATATCGGTGGCTCCGGCTTCCCGGGCTTTGGCCACCAATTTGGGGCTTACGGTGCGCGCATCCGCTTGTACATGGCGGGCAATTTCAAGCAATTGCTTCATTTTATCACTAACTGGGGCATTTTCCGGATCGTGCTTAACCATTTCGGCGGTTTCGCTTTCACCCAATAATACATCTGCGGCAGCCGTATGGGCCGCAGTGCAAAATTTGCACTGGTTACCAAATGAAGTTGCCGTGGCGATCAGTTCCCTTTCGCCTTCGCTTAGCGTTGATTCACCGCGCAGCAAAATTTGTGTCAGCTGCCTGATAGGCAAAGCAGTATCCTGCCGGTAATTCAGCAAGCCGGTAATACCGGGAAGGTTTTCATCTAAAGGAATATGGGGCATTGGTTAGCTAATTGGTTGATTGGGTTGATTAAGTTGATTGGATTATAATGGTGTAAAAGATTATTCAATCAACCACACGCAACTAATCAACTAATTCCAAGCAGCTAAATTTATCAAAATTTATATTGGAAAGAAACAGAATTATTTTTTGACGCAGATTTTTATCGATGCAATAACAGTAAACACAGTTGGCGCCCCCCCACCGGATTAAATTTCGATAATTTGCAACCGTTTGCTTTGCCGGCAGGTTAGCCTACTTCACCAGCGTATCAAAAACGCCGCCGACAATTCGCACAGAATCCGTTTGATCCCTGGTATACAATGTGCCACTGAACGTACCTGAAACGATCCGCTGCTGATTTGACAATAAGGAGTCTTTTTTTATGGTGATAGTAAAAGGATTGCGGATCAAACTGTTATAGTAGCCATTGCTGCTGCTTCCATAATATGAATACGTAAACAGGTAGTCAGCTGATGTGAGCTGGTGCACCCCTTTCAGTGGGCTGTTTGCCGCAACGGGCAGGTCAAATATCATCCGCTCCTGCCGCAAAACCGAACCCTGTTTTGAAACGGTTAGCGTGGCGGTAACAGTGTAGTCCGAATCAGCATTGGCGCTATCATAGGTAAGTAATGAGGTGACGACATTCGGCACCAGGCTTCCCCCAAGTTCCTGGTGCACAAAGGTTTCACCCAGGTTGGCCCAGGCGGCGCCATTTACCAGGCAACCGAAAGTATTTGCCCCGGTTTCGGTGTACGGCGGCACCTGCAAATGTGCTGCCAATTGCGTATCATCATACTTATTACATTGCGACATCATCAGGATAAAGGAGTAGAGGACTAGTTTTTTCATGTTGGTTTTAAGGCTATTGAGTTGAATACCTGCCCATACGGTTGAAAGCGTTGTATTGCAACAGGAATTGAATTATTTTTTTGAATTTGATTGTTCATCCTGTTGGGGTGCTATAGGATTGAGACAGGTGCTTCGCGCCAACATATCATTGTCGCTCTCAATTACAATAATTCAAATCGCTTTTCTGCAGGCCATTGGGATCAAAACCCAGGGGGTGTTCGTCCCAGGCTTTGGCTTTGTAATGAAAGTAGACCTTGCCGCTGTTATCGATATTAACCGCAACCGAATCGATCGGGCCGAGGATATTGATGAGGTAGCCCGCAGAAAAGGTGGCTATGCCGTTTTTGATCTTTAAAGCATCATTTTCATTATAAATATAAAGGCTGTTTACATTTGATGAATCCAGCTTAACACAAACCTGGTAGGCGGGTTTGTTCATGAATTTGTATGTCCGGTAATTGATCACTTTGCCCTTAAACTGGACTTTACCGAATTCGGCTTTTCGTGTTTTTTGCAGATCAACTTTACGCATTGCGTTGTAATACGAAGAAATGATCATACTCACCAAAAAGACGGCGAATATGCCCATCATCACAAATATTTTTTTTTGCTGGGGATCCATTGGTCAAATATAATCAATACCGTCTGTCGGCATTAAAAAAATATGTCATTTCGAACGAAGAGAGAAATCTTAAGCGAGCGATATGCACCGGCGGGTATGATGGTGAAGATTTCTCACTATCGTTCTAAATGACAATCGGGGTTAGTTTAATAACAAAAAAAGGAGCCTGCCTAAGCAAGCCCCTTCGCATTATGATAGGGTGGTTTATTGCTTTTATGGTTTTGCTGCCGGGGCTGCTGCCGTTACCGGTGTGGCGAATTTATCGTACATATTTACGGGTATACCGCTTTTCTTTAAGCCTTCGGCTACCTGGCCGGCGCTGCCCACTATTACGATGCGCAGGTTATCGGCATCCATATACTTTTGCGCCACGCGCAGCACGTCATCAACGGTTACGGCATTTACCTTTTGCAGGTAAGTTTTGTAAAAATCGGGCGGCAATTGGTTGATCAGGATATTGCTGGCAAAAGTTGCCGTACGGGCTGGATCCTCTAACCCGCGGGCGAACGAACCGGCATATAGCGCTTTGGCGTTTGCCAGTTCTTCGTCGGTTACCTTTTCGGTGCGCATTTTTGTTATCTCTCTTAAAAATTCTGTAACTGCACTATCCGTTTTTGCATTACGTACCGATGCGTTGGCATCAAACATCCCCTGGAAACGGCTTGCACCCAAGGACGAATAGGCGCCATAGGTAAATCCATGCTTTTCGCGTAAGTTCATAAACAGGCGGGCCTGCGCGCCGCCACCCAGTATATAATTGGCTATCAACGCGGGGAAATAATCCGGGCTGCGCATTTTCAGATCCACCAGGTTTACCACGTGGATCTCCGATTGTACGGCTGTCGGTACATCAACCAAATCAATTTCCGTTTTGGTAGGATTAAGTACTTCGGGTAGATTTTGCAATTCCAGTTTAGGGCCTTTCCATTGCCCTAATACTTCAGTTGCCAACTTTTTTGCATCTGCAGGTGTAATGTCGCCGGTGATGGTTAAATAACCACGCGATGGGGTAACATATTTGGCATAAAAGTCCTTTACATCCTGTAAAGTCAGTTTCTGTATGCTTTCTTCGGTCTCAAACTCACCATTAGGGTGGGTTTTGCCGTATGCGAGCGCATTGGTAACACGCCCGGCAATTGCCTTGGCATTTTTGGCCTGCGATTTAAGGCTGGTCAGCTCCTGTGATTTCAGCTTATCAAACGATTCCTGGGTAAAAGCCGGTTCCTTCAACCCGGCGCCCATCAGTGTAAAGGCTTGTGTAAAATAACGGGTGAGCGATGAGGCAAAACCACCGTTCCAGCTCAGGCTAACGGTTGCGCCAAGTTTATCTACTGCTTCATCAAAGGCCGCTTTTGGCATTGTTTGGGTACCCTCGTTCAGCATGCTGCCCATCAGATCCAAAACCCCGGCCTTTTCGCCTTCGGTAACCGATCCGGCATCTATCATATAGTTTGCGGTCACCTTGGGTAAGCGATGGTCCTCAACCACCAAAACGGTAATGCCATTGGCCAGTTTGTAGGTTGCCGGATCTTTTATGCTCAATACCGGCGCAGGCCCTGGGGCGGGTTCCTTACTGCGGTCTATCGTTTGCGCCTGTGTATGTTGCAACAGCAATACCCCGGCCGCTATCATTATATATTTCTTCATGGTGTTTTCTCGTAATTAGGTTTATTATTTCGCTTTGCCTTTTCCCGGTAAATAGTACAACGTAAGGCGGCTGTTGGCATCCAGGTATTTTTTGGCTGCATCCCTTATCTCTTCCCTGGTGATGGATTTGTACACGGCCAGTTCCTCGTTCAGTTCGTTGGTGTCTTTATGATAAAAAGTGTAACCGTTGGCCAGGTTTTCGGCAATGCCCAGCTGGCGGCTATTGGCGTTCACATAGTTATCTTCCATCTGGTTTTCCAGCTTGGCATAATCTTCGGGACTGATCAGGTCGGTTTGCAGCTTTACAATTTCATCGTCTACATCTTTCAACAGGGTAGCATTGGGCGTACCGTTATTGGGCAGGGCGCCAATAATATACATGCCATAATCTTCAAGTACCGAGTTAAAGGCCAGCACCTGTAGCGCCTCTTTTTTTTCATCCACCATTTTTTTATACAAACGTGAGCTTCCGCCGGATGATAGTATGCTGCTAATCATCTGCATCACCTTGGCATCGCGGCTGTCTTTGCCCGATACACGGTATGCTACTGCTACAAGCGGGATCTGTGTGTTGGCATCGTAAAAGGTATCCACAATCGGTTTGGTTATCGGCGCTTCTTCCGTTTTGTGGTAAACCACCGGGGCGCCTTGTGGTATCGGCCCAAAATAGCCGGTTATCAGGGCTTTTGTTTTTTCAACGTCGATATCGCCGGCAATGGTCAGTACCGCGTTGTTGGGCACATAGTATTGTTTAAAAAAGTTTTTAAACTCGTCCAGTTTGGCAGCGTCGATATCCTTCATTTCGCCAATTACACCGTTATGGTACGGATGGGCGGTAAAAAGGTCCTTTGCTACAATATTGATGAAATTGCCGTAGGGCCGGTTATCAAAACTCTGGCGTTTTTCTTCTTTTACCACTTCATCCTGTGTTTTTACGCCGATCTCGTTTATTACCGGGTGCATCATGCGTTCGCTTTCCAGCCAAAGCCCAGTCTCCAGGTAGTTACTCGGGAACACCTCGTAGTAAAAAGTACGGTCCTGCGTGGTATTGGCATTGTTGCTGCCACCATTTGCCGAAACGATCTTCATAAACTGGCCCTTTTTAATATTGTCGCTGCCCTCAAAAAGTAAGTGCTCAAAAAAATGCGCGAAACCTGTACGGCCCGCCACTTCGTTTTTGGAACCAACATGGTACATTACTGATACTGCTACCACTGGTGCGTGGTGGTCGGCATGCAGAATTACGTGCAGGCCATTGGGCATGTCGTATTCTGTAAAGTCAACTTTTTGTGCCCGGGCGCCGAGGCTAAAACCAGCCGTGGCAATTAAGGCACACCATACTTTTTTTCGCATTTGCATAAAGATTTAAGATTTTAAGGCTAAATTAAATATTTAGTTTGAAATATCGGGTGGGGCGGAGTGTTATATTGTGTTAAAAATAACAGGTAGACCTATTTTCTGCAATTTCATTGAGATTAAGAACCAATCGGGTTGCAAGTTATAGCGCAAGTGATCCACGAAAGGGTGTGACAGATGAATCATGTGGATCACAATTTTTTATAAAACCATAATATACAATCATTTAAAAAAAACGGTGAAACAGTTTGCAACACTTTTAGCTATATCATCCTCGAAAAGGTTTACACTTCAGCCTTCGCGTCCTCGTTATCCGTTGCAACGCATATTTTTACTTTCCTATTACGCCTATGCTAAAGCGCCTGGTTAACTTTGTATAATTAAAACTAAGAATGATGAAAGTTGAAATATGGTCGGACGTGATGTGCCCGTTTTGTTATATAGGCAAACGACGGTTCGAGAACGCTTTGAAAAGTTTTGGGCACAGCGACGAGATAGAAGTAGAATGGAAAAGCTTCCAGCTAAACCCGGGTATGCAAACTAACCCTGATATCAGCATTGACCAATACCTGGCCGACATAAAAGGTTTTAGCCTTGATCATGCCAAACAACTGAACGCCCATGTTACCCAAATGGCTGCCGAAGCGGGTTTAACATATAATTTTGATAAGTCGATCGTTGCCAACAGCTTTAACGCACATCGGTACAGCCATTTCGCCAAAAAACATGGTAAAGGTATTGAGGCGGAAGAACAATTATTTAAAGCCTACTTTACTGATGGTAAAAACATCGACGACCTGGATACGCTGGTTGCTTTAGGCGCGGCCATAGGTTTAAACGCACATGAACTAAGAGCTGTGCTTGAAAGTGATGCCTATGGCGACGATGTAAAACAGGACGTTGAAGAAGCCCGCCAGTTAGGCATACAGGGCGTTCCCTTTTTTGTGCTGAATAGCAAATATGCCATATCAGGCGCACAGGCCGAGCCGGTATTTGAGCAAACGCTGCAAAAAGCCTATACCGAATGGCGGCAGGAAAATCCCAAACCGAAACTGGAGGTCATTGATGGCGAAAGCTGTGGAGTAGATGGGGATTGCTAAAAGCTTATATCCATAATTGATTAAATAATTGGAACTTGTTATAATTTGTTATAACTTTATATTATGAAGTCGAACATCAGAAAAATAGGCAATTCCAAAGGCATTATTATCCCTCAAACGTTTTTGAAAGAATGCTTCATTGAGGAAGAAGTAAGCATTGAAGTAAAAGACAACCGTATAATTATCAGTGCGCCCGAAGATGAAAAACGAAAGGGTTGGGAAAAGGCTTTTAAAGAAATGGCTGACAATGGCGATGACCGTTTAGTTATCCCTGATTTATTTAATGATGAGGAAATAACTGATTGGACATGGTAATCAATCAGTATGCGGTTCATTGGATTGCACTGGATCCGACCAAAGGAAACGAGGTAAACAAAACACGGCCCTGTGTGATCATTTCGCCAAACGAAATGAATAAGTATTTAAACACAGTTATCATTGCACCGCTAACCCATACACTCAAAATTTATCCATCAAGAGTCCTTTGCGATATAAACGGCGACAAAGGTTCGGTTATGCTTGACCATATCAGATCGGTCGATAGATCAAGGATTGGGTCCATATTTGTAAACAAGCTTTCTCCATCTGAGATTGCCGAAATTAAATCAGTTATCAATCGGATGCTGTGCTGAAGGTTAATTTTACGCTTTTATATTCCAAAAATTCCTTACATTTGTGTATAAATACTTAGTGTTAAAATTACACTAAGTAAAGTAGAAAACAAATGGATACTACATTAAAGCCAATGACAATTCATCGAACGGTTTTGCGTATTGCCGTTGGCGCCATGTTTTTTATGGCCGGTTTAAGCTTTGCCAGCTGGGCTTCACGTATTGCCACCATACAGCAAAAACTTGGTCTTTCGGATGCGGCATTAGGCGCGGTTTTATTTGCTTTGCCCGTGGGCCTCATGTTATCCCTGCCTTTTTCGGGTTGGGTGATCACCAAAGTTGGCAGCAAACGTGTATTGCTTTCGGCAACGATCGCCTACGGCATTGCGCTGTTGGGGCTTGGTTTGGCGCAAAATACACTGCAATTAATTATCTGCCTGGCCTGTTATGGCTTTGCGGGAAACGCGGTGAATATTTCGGTAAATACCCAGGCGGTAGCTGCCGAAGGATTGCACGATAAACCTATTATGGCTTCGTTCCACGGCTTGTGGAGCCTGGCGGGTTTCACAGGGGCAGGTATCGGCACGTTTATGATCGGCAGGCGGGTGGATCCTTTTCACCACTTCATTATCATCCTCGCAATACTGTTATTAGGCATTATCATCGTTTCGAGGTATTTGTACGATGACCATGATACCGCCAAAAACGCACCGGCAAATACAGCTTCGTTACAGGACAGGCTTAGGTTAATGGTTCCGCTGCTGGCATTGGGCAGCATCGCCTTTTGTTCTATGATCTGTGAAGGCGCTATGTTCGACTGGAGTGTGATCTACTTTAAAAAAGTTGTACTTGCCCCCATTGCTTTACAGGGTGCGGGCTTCACGGCGTTTATGTTCACTATGGCCAGCGGACGTTTCGTCGCAGATTTTTTTACGCACCGGTTTGGCTTAAAACGCACTTTACAAATAAGCGGGTGCCTAACTACAACGGGCTTGTTAATTGCAGTGGTATTTCCCTATCTGTATACTGCTATCGGGGGCTTAATGATGGTTGGTGTAGGGGTATCTTCTGTTGTGCCCATGGTTTACAGCGCCGCAGGTAAATCAAAAACCATGTCGGCAGGCGTAGCATTGGCAGCAGTATCCACTATTGGTTTTGTTGGCTTTTTGGTTGGCCCACCGTTAATTGGTTTTATAGCGGGTTTAGCTACTTTACGGGCATCGTTTATTTTTATCGCCCTGATGGGGGTCAGCGTGGTGCTTTTATCAAGCCGGGTAAAACTTAGTTAGAGACTGGCCTTAAAGACCCCGTGGAAGAAAAACTTCTTACTCCCGGGTCAAATCTGCCTCATTCGGGTTTAGCAAATACTCAAAATTTTCGTAGCCATTGTGGAAGATAAACTTTAACCGCTCTTTGGGCAGGTCAATGTCAAGCGCCATGGCGCCAAGTGCATCGGGTACGTTATCGCGAATCAGTTTAAGATCTACAATATGTGGCATCTCGACAAATATATTGTCTTCAAATTCCTCTATCTTCCACCCTGGAATATGGGCATTAGTTAATACTTCGATCCACTTTTGTCGGTATGCACTCATCTTTAAGCTATTTAACTATAAACAATCTGCATCTCAATGGTTTTAAGTTTTATTAAAAAAACCACGTTCCAAGCCATTTTAATAAGCTGAGAGGGATATTTAATAGCAAAATGGAGTGATCCCCGCTATTAAATATCCTTTTTGTACCTTGTCAAAATCCCATAAACATGCCCGTGTTTACCTGCACCTTGCCTAACCTCGGCATGTTCTTAATTTTTACTGCAGTAAACACGGTGTCTGTATTGTAATAGCCGTATTTCCAGTTACGCCCACCAGGTTGAAATCCGGCGCCAACAAAAAACCCTGTGTTTACCGGGATCTTTTCTTTACCCATCCGGATATTGAAGTGCAAAAAATTCAAAAAGTTCTTACTTGTTAAACCAAAATAACTGCTGGTATAATGTAATTCAAGCTGCTGCCCTTTCTGGTCGGGCGTTGGCGTGTAATTAACCGGGGAAATATTTTTAAAAATACCGACGAATTCCCCGGCCTCAAAATTGAGCCAGGACGTGATAAAACTTCTTGGGCCTGTTAGCCGCCGCCCAAAATATACCAGGTATTGGTTAAAAGCACCTCCGACATTCAGATCGACGCCGAGATCAAACCGTTTGTAAATGCCCCCAATATCAATCAGCGTGTTCAAATTATGCCGTTCAACCAGGTTATAGTTGGTCCTGGTCCACTGATCAAAAGCGCTGCGGTTTATAGAAGTGTAACTTGCACCTAAATGAAAAAAAATCATGCTGTCAGGCTCCATATTGAGTGCGTTACGCTGACCAAACGAGGATTGAAAACACAAGAGCAGGAAAAAGAATATCGCCACCCTTCGTAAAATAATATAGCCTATGGAAATAGCCACGCTGGTATTTGGCAGGGCGCTGCAACAGCAATCTGCCGGATATTTATATGTCGTTTTCATTATATTAAAATTTATGGAAAATAGATTTAATAACATGAGCGACCGGTATGGTATAAGCCGGGCCATGCAAACAAAACTTAATTAAGGCATCAGTAATAAGATCGCAGAAGCGCGATCCTTAAGATAACATCGGGGTTATGATCAGATCCTTAGCGTGCAAAGGCTTAAATAACTGTGCAATTGCAGATATTGGGGATTAAAGCCAATTGACCCGGTGATCAAATAAGCTGATTGCAGGCTGCTGAAAATCAAAACAAAACCAGGTGTTATCACTGTAAATAAAAGTGTTACCGGTTTTCTTTTATTCTCGACGGTGCTTTTAAACGCCCCGTGCAACTGGGTATACAGGTTGCCCGAACTGTTATCACGCTGGATACCCGAAGTAATCGTTATAGCGGAAATGCCCGCACCTGGATTGATATGTTTTTGATGAAACAGCACATAGGCTGATGCCATACCAACATATATGCCGCACAGCATTAAAATAAAGCATTTTTTGATAAGATGGCGGGCGGCTTTCACTTTGCAATTATTAACTATATGAATTTACGGTATATTATTTATAGCTTTTTATAAAATAGTTGTTACAATATGATAATAATAAATATTTTACAAAGGGGGAGGAAGTCGGGAAACTTGCCTGTCGGCAGGCAGGGTCCGAAAGTCAGTAGGCGTAGAAAGTTGCGTGATATTGTCACCGAAAGTTTTCGCGTTTAAGCGCATAGCTTCGCACTTTCCGACTTTTTTTACCATCTTGCATACATAAACCAAAACTGTGGACAATAAGATTAAGCTATTAAAGCAAAAACGGGAAGAGGCGCTGCTGGGGGGTGGTAAGGCAAGGATTGAAAGTCAGCATAAAAAGGGAAAGCTTACGGCACGCGAACGTTTACACTTTTTGATGGATGAAGGTTCTTTCCAGGAAATCGGCATGCTGGTGGCTCACCGCTCGACCGATTTTGGGATGGAAAATGAAAAATACCCCGGCGATGGCGTAGTTACCGGTTATGGCACCATCAACGGTAGGCTGGTTTATGTTTTTTCGCAGGATTTTACGGTTTTCGGCGGTTCATTATCTGAAACCCATGCCGAGAAGATTTGCAAAATAATGGACCTTGCTATGAAAAACGGCGCACCGGTAGTTGGACTGAACGACTCGGGCGGCGCCCGGATCCAGGAAGGTGTGGTATCGTTAGGCGGTTACGCCGATATATTTTATAAAAACACCATGGCATCCGGCGTGGTGCCACAGATATCGGCTATTATGGGCCCATGCGCCGGCGGGGCAGTGTATTCGCCTGCCATTACCGATTTTATTTTAATGGTTGAAAATACCAGTTACATGTTTGTAACAGGCCCCAACGTGGTAAAAACGGTAACGCATGAGGTAGTAACCTCGGAAGAACTTGGGGGTGCAACTACGCATGCCACCAAATCGGGCGTAACGCATTTTGCCTGCGCCAATGAAATTGAAGCGATCAATAACGTAAAGAAGCTTTTGAGCTATATGCCGCAGAATTGCGAGGATAACGCTCCTGCTTTACCCTACGAATCAAAAAATGAATTGCGGGCCGAACTTGACACGCTAATGCCTGAGAATGCTTCGCAGCCCTATGATATCCGGGAGATTATTGACCACGTAATAGATACCGGTTCGTTTTTAGAGGTGCACAAGGATTTTGCCGAGAATATTGTGGTGGGCTTTGGGCGACTGGCGGGCAGAAGTATTGGCATTGTTGCTAACCAGCCTGCTTTTTTGGCAGGGGTGCTGGATATCCACTCATCCACAAAAGGCGCCAGGTTTGTGCGCTTTTGCGATAGCTTTAATATCCCCCTGTTGGTTTTTGAAGATGTACCCGGCTTCTTACCCGGCACCGACCAGGAATGGAACGCCATCATCACCAACGGAGCGAAATTGCTTTATGCTTTTTGCGAAGCAACGGTACCCCGCATTACAGTAATCACCCGTAAAGCCTACGGCGGCGCGTATGATGTAATGAACTCCAAGCACATCGGCGCGGATATGAATTATGCCTGGCCAACGGCAGAGATAGCCGTAATGGGTGCAAAAGGCGCCGCAGAAATTATTTTTAAACGCGAAATCAACTCCGCCGAAGATAAAGAAGCCAAGTGGAAGGAAATGGAGCTGGCATATTCTGATATCTTTGCCAACCCGTACCGCGCTGCTGAACGTGGTTTTATTGATGAAGTGATAGAACCATCGGAAACGCGGATAAAATTGATCCACGCCTTTAAAATGCTGGAGAATAAAGTGGTGAATAACCCGAGGAAGAAGCATGGGAATATCCCTTTGTGATTTCGGATGTCGGATTTTCGATTTCGGAATTAAAATTGACGAAGCAAACGACTACTGTTGATTGTCCCAAATTTCCAATTCAAACAATTTTTCAACATCAAATAATAATTTAACAAAATCCGAAATCGAACATTCGAAATCCGAAATATGATTAGCATCGAACAAATAACCCCCGAACTGACCTGGCGCTTACGCCGGGATGTGCTGTATCCCTCGATGAAATTATTTGAGATGGAGATGGACCAGGATACTTATGGGATGCACTTTGGCGCTTTCCATGATGTTAAACTTGCCGGGGTGGTTTCTTTATTTCAAAAAGACCACGATTTCCAGTTTCGCAAGCTTGCCATCGACCCTGATTTTCAGCATTTGGGGATAGGGAGCAGCTTATTGGACTATATTACCGATGTTGCCCGGAAGGATGGCGGTACGCGGATCTGGTGCAACGCCAGGGATACTGCCATTGGATTCTATCTGAAAAAAGATTTTAAATTAACCGGCGAAAAGTATTCGAAAAACGGTTTCAATTACGAGATCATAGAAAAAGTATTCTGATCCTGATCAACCTAAAAAAGAAAACCGGCCTGTTTACGCAAGCCGGTTAAACCAAACTAAACTGATCAATTAAATTACTATTACTCGCCACAAAGGAACAGCAGCAAAGTGAAATTGATGTTAAGGCACTGATAAATCTATCATCACTAATATTTTGCCGGTTTGTCTTCCAAATCTCTAATCTCCAATCACTATTCCCACTTTCACCTTATTGATTATATTTGCGTGCGATTAAAAAAATTATGGCCAAGAAAAAATCAGATGCTCCTGAGCATATAGCAATTGTAAATAAAAAGTCTCTTTCGTTCTTCGAAAAATACATCAATAACCCTTCGCCTACCGGGTTTGAATGGAAAGGCCAGGAAATATGGTTGGAGTACATTAAACCGTACATTGATAGCCACTATGTAGATAATTATGGCACCGCAGTTGGCATAATTAACCCTGATGCGCCATATAAAGTAGTTATTGAGGCACATGCAGATGAAATTTCGTGGTTTGTAAATTATATTACCAATGATGGGCTGATCTATGTGATCCGCAATGGTGGTTCTGATCACCAGATCGCGCCATCAAAACGGGTAAATATCCATACGGATAAAGGGATAGTGAAAGCAGTTTTCGGGTGGCCCGCTATACATACCCGTACGCCGGGAGAAAAAGAGGAAGCGCCTACCCTTAAAAACATTTTCCTTGATTGCGGTTGCACATCAAAGGACGAAGTTGAAAAACTAGGCATCCATGTGGGTTGCGTGATCACCTACGAGGATGAATTTATGGTGCTGAACGATCGGTATTATGTAGGCCGCGCCCTGGACAACCGTGCCGGCGGCTTTATGATAGCCGAAGTAGCCCGTTTACTGAAAGAAAACAAAGTTAAACTACCATTTGGTTTATATATTGTAAACGCGGTTCAGGAAGAGATTGGCCTGCGCGGCGCCGAAATGATCGCCCATCACATTAAACCGAATGTGGCCATAGTAACGGACGTTACGCATGATACCCAAACCCCGATGATCAACAAGATCACCCAGGGCGATCTGGCATGCGGCAGAGGTCCGGTAATATCATACGCCCCTGCGGTACAAAACAATCTGAATAAGCTATTGATCGAATCGGCTGAGAAGGCAAAGATCCCGTTCCAGCGCCAGGCTTCATCACGTTCGACGGGCACGGACACCGATGCGTTTGCTTATTCAAATGATGGCGTGCCATCCGCATTAATCTCGCTGCCCTTGCGGTATATGCACACCACTGTTGAAATGATTCACAAGGATGACGTTGATAATGTGATCCGGCTGATCTACGAAGCCTTGTTGAACATTAAAGCAGGCCAGGATTTCAGATACATTAAATAAATAACCGGATAAAACATTTTACCACAATAAATATTTATACACTGACAAATAATTCAAAATAAAGTGTCATATTTACATTTATTAATCTGCCTCACTGATATATGAAACCCACACTATTGATTTTAGCCGCCGGAATGGCGAGCCGTTACGGAAGCATGAAACAGGTTGATGGTTTTGGCCCTCATGGCGAAACCATTATAGATTACTCCATTTACGATGCGATAAAAGCAGGTTTCGGCAAGGTAAGCTTTATCATCCGCGAAGAATTTGCAGAACCATTCAAAGCTATTTTCGAACCAAAACTTAAGGGACGGATTGAAACCGACTATGTTTACCAAAGCTTTGATTTGAAGCCTTTTGGTATTGATAAAGAAATTGAACGCGCCAAGCCGTGGGGTACCGCCCATGCTGTACTGGCTGCCCGCAACCAGGTGCACGAACCATTTTGTGTGATCAATGCGGATGATTTTTACGGCGCCGACTCGTTTCAAAAAATGGCGAAATTTTTAAATACCGAAGTTGCTGATGATAAATATTCCATCATTGGTTACCAGGTGGATAAAACATTGTCGGACTATGGCACCGTATCCCGTGGTGTTTGCCAGGTGGATGAAGACGGCAATATGGTTGCGATCAACGAACGCCTGAAGGTATATTTTGCAAAGGACGGCAGCGTGGTTTATGAAGAAAATGGCAAGGAAATTCCATTGGCATCGGATACACCGGTTTCGATGAATTTCTGGGGCTTTACCCCTGCTGTTTTTGCGAAGACAGAACCATTGTTCAAAGCCTTTGTCGAGGCCAACCAAAATGATCCGAAAGCTGAATTCTTTATTCCTTTGATCGGTGATGAACTGATCAAAAGCGGCGAAGCATCATTTAAAGTGATCCCTACTGATGCCAAATGGTTTGGTGTTACTTATAAAGAAGATAAACCGATCGTACAAAAATGCATTTCGGATTTAGTTGCCAGCGGCGCTTATCCGGAGAATTTGTGGCCGTAAAGGGTACTGGTTTAAAACATTAAAATCCTGCTCTTCAAGGCGGGATTTTTTGTTTAGGGAGCTATTCGCAACAAGATAATTTAAGATCAAGGTTTATCGTGTTTTCACCTTCTTTTTCAAAGTTGGAAAATGCCGCCTTGATATAATTGATCAGGTCATAATCGTTCCAGCCGTTTACCTGAGCCATAGTTGGGAAGTAGGCCAGTTTGAAATGTTCAATTTCTGAGTCTTTAATAGGAATAGCTGCTTTTATGGTTGAGTTATTAAAACGCGCGGACACTGCGGATGCTTCCAATTCTCTGCGGGCAAAACGATTGAACCGGCGGGCCTCAATCACCTCGCTTTTAAAATTCTCATATATAAATGTCATTGGCTTTAATACCAGGTAATAATAGTGCGGTGTACCCGTGTAAAAAACACTCTTCTCCCTGTAACCGCGTTGCACTTCTTTGATGTCGCTTTTTAGCGAATATTCTTTCACGGTTACCTCGTTTAACTGAAGCACAGGGGCAAGATAAATGATGCGATCAGCATCGTCTGAAACCACGAAATCAGTCGACTGAAAATTATTGCCTGAGCATTCAAGTGTATCGCCCCGCAACACCGGAATACTAAAAACACCCCAAACGCTTGATAGACTGCGGTCCCGGCTCCTTTTGTTCAGGATACTTATGTTTCCCAGCCGGATGTTTGTTCCTTCTTTTAGAACGATACCCTGCTGATTTATTTTATTTTGTGCAGTAGCGTGCAAGGCAATTACCAAAGCGCCGGCAGATAAAATAGTTGCTTTCAGGTCCATATATCATAAAGTTAATCATAACAATCCCTCGATGGCTCATTTTAACTTTTTTTAACGACAGCGTACAAGTCCGCTTGGTTCATTTGCTGTTTCAGTAAGGCAATCAAACTATTATTAAGCGCCCGCTGTTGTGGTGTTGTACACGTATCCAATACAATTATTTCGCGACAGCAAATGAAAACAGCTTTTTTAGGAAATGCCCATCAAATAGTAAAACACAATAACGTTTTGACTATCCAGACTCCCGAAGCGAAAGTATGCGTTTGGGTGTACAGCCCGACGATTATCCGCGTTTGCGTAAGCCGGAATTCAGGGAACGATGATTCATTTGCAGTTATACAAACACCTGCAGAGCAACCAAATTATGTGGAATCAGACGATGAATTGGTTATAGACGCTGGCGCATTAAAGCTGCGCATTAATAAATCGCCATTGCGGTTTAAATTCTGCACGGCAGATGATAAAGTTTTAAGTGAAGATGATAAGCGGTTCGGGATAAACTGGCAAGGCGAAACGGTGATCAATTACCGCAAATTATTTGCCGATGAGAAATTTATAGGGCTGGGCGAAAAAACCGGCGATCTTAATCGTCGGGGCTGTTCATATGTCAACTGGAATTCTGACGTACCGCATCATACACCGACTTCGGATCCCTTATACCAAACTTTCCCATTTTTTATCGGGTTACATAGCGGGCTGTGTTATGGGCTGTTCTTCGATAATACGCACAAAAGTTTTTTTGATTTTGGGGCAAGTACCGACGAGCAGATGAGCTGGTTTGGTGCCGATGGCGGCGATATGAACTATTACTTTTTTGGCGCACAGACCGTTGCGCAAATCATTGAAGACTATACCTGGCTAACCGGCCGGATGGAAATGCCACCGCTTTGGAGCCTTGGTTACCAGCAGTGCCGCTGGAGTTATATGAGCGCTGCCGAAATTTTGGATATAGCTGAAACCTTCAGGCGGGAGGAAATACCGGCAGACGTGCTGTATTGCGATATAGATTATATGGATGGTTTTAAAATATTTACCTGGAACAAGGAAACTTTTGCGGATCCGAAAGCATTTGTTGACCGGTTGACGGAAATGGGTTTCCGGTTAGTAACCATCGTTGATCCGGGAATAAAAATTGAACCCGGTTATCGCCAGTATGATGAAGGTGTAGCCAACAACTATTTTGCCACCTACCCAAACGGCGAAAAATATATCGGCAGCGTTTGGCCGGGCCGTTGCCATTTCCCGAATTTTTTTAATGAGGATGTTCGCAGTTGGTGGGGCGACTCGTTTACAGCGTTAACGGAAGCCGGGGTGGAAGGTTTTTGGAACGACATGAACGAACCGGCTGTATGGGGACAAAACATTCCACCGCTGGTAAAGTTTGGCGATAAATATATGCCGGAAGTGCGCAACGCATACGGTATGCAAATGGCACGTGCCACTTATGATGGCACCAAACGGTTGCTGGGCAATAAGCGACCGTTTGTACTTACCCGCGCCGCGTATGCCGGCACGCAGCGTTATTCGGCCGTGTGGACGGGCGACAATTCGGCATACGATGCACATATGCTGCTGGGCCAGCGCATGGTAAATAGTTTGGGTTTAGTTGGCATGGCAATGGCGGGTGTTGATATCGGCGGTTTCTCGGGTAAGCCAACCCCCGAATTGATGGTGCGGTGGAATTCGCTTGGCGTGTATACGCCTATGTTTCGCAACCATGCACAGGAAGGCACCATTTATCGCGAACCCTGGCGCTGGGGCAAGCGCAACCAGGCCATCATAAAAAAAGACATCGAACAACGCTACCGATTGCTGCCTTACATCTATAGCAGTTACTACCAATCGCACGAAACGGGGCTGCCGTTAAGCCGCACGCTTGCCATTAACTATACAAATGACGAACATATTTATAACACCAAATTCCAGAACCAATTTCTATTTGGTGACGCGTTACTGGTTGCCCCGGTTGAAAGCACGCGCTTTGAAGAAGATGTGTACCTGCCCGAAGGAGAATGGTACCGACTAAGCACCGGCGAAAAGTTCATCGGTGGCAAAGTGATCAATGCAGACGCCCCACTAACTGATCTGCCGGTATTTGCAAAGGCTGGTGCAATTATACCCATGCAAAATGTGGTGCAAAACACCAATGAAAAAGGTGATGGCATCCTGGAAATTCATATATGGTATGGCAGCGAACCCAACAGCTTTATATATTACGAGGACGATGGTGTTACATATGATTATCAAAGCGGGGCTTATTATAAACGGCAGGTCATTTTCGATCCGGCAAAATGTAATATTGTATTATCGGCTGCCGAGGGGTCATTTCACTCTAGATACAACATGATAAAATTAGTGCTGCATGGCTTTAACGATAATATTAATCGTTTAAAAGTTAGCGGCGATGATTTGCCTTTAGCTGATGGCGCGGCAATGTTTAATAATAGCCATGAAATTATTAGGATTGATTTCCGATGAATTTTCCCTAACTTTAACTTATGTCGTTATCATACAAAATACTGCTTAAGCCTGAGCCTGAAGGTGGGTATACGGTTAATGTACCCGCATTGCCGGGATGTATTACCTATGGAGCAGACCTTGAGGAAGCTAAATTGAATGCCCGTGAAGCCATCGAATTGTACATTGAAAGTTTAAAGGAATATGGCGAAGAAATTCCTTCTTAACCCATACAGACTTGCGAAGTTTTCAAAACTTCGCAAGTCTTATCTCCCCCAACAAAAAACCCCGCCTAAATTAATAAGCGGGGTTTTTATATTTAAACCTCTTAGAGGAGAGGGCATTATTTTACTTCTTCAAAGTCGACATCGGTAACGGTATCACCTTCGGCATGGCCTGCAGCGCCAGCACCTGCATCAGGGCCCGGCTGACCGCCTTGTGCGCCATCTGCAGAGGCTTTGTACATCTCTTCAGATGCTACGTTCCATGCATTGCTTAACTCAGCTTGTGCAGCGTCTATCGCGTCGAAGTCTTTTGAAGCGTAGGCTTCTTTAAGTTTTGTTAAACCGGCCTCAATAGGGGCCTTTTTGTCTGCTGAAATTTTGTCACCATATTCCTTCAGTTGCTTTTCAGTCGAGAAGATCAGGGCATCGGCAGCATTCAGTTTTTCAACTTCTTCTTTTGCCTTTTTGTCAGAATCAGCATTTGCTTCAGCTTCGTCCTTCATTTTCTTGATCTCAGCATCTGATAAGCCCGAAGAGGCTTCGATACGGATCTTTTGTTCTTTACCGGTTGCTTTATCCTTAGCTGCCACATGTAATATACCGTTGGCATCAATATCAAAAGTTACTTCTACCTGTGGCACGCCACGAGGTGCCGGTGGTATTCCATCCAGGTGGAAACGGCCAATGGTACGGTTACCCGAAGCAATTGGGCGCTCGCCCTGTAAGATATGGATCTCAACAGATGGCTGGTTGTCAGATGCGGTTGAGAATGTTTCAGACTTTTTGGTTGGGATAGTTGTGTTAGCTTCTATCAGTTTGGTCATTACACCACCCATGGTTTCGATACCTAACGAAAGTGGGGTAACATCCAACAACAACACATCTTTAACGTCGCCGGTTAATACACCGCCTTGTATAGCTGCACCAATGGCCACAACCTCATCAGGGTTTACACCTTTTGATGGTGATTTACCAAAGAATTTTTCAACTGCTTCCTGTATAGCAGGGATCCGGGTTGAACCACCTACCAGGATGATCTCATCAATATCTGAAGTGCTGTAACCGGCATTTTTCAATGCAGTTTTGCAAGGTTCGATCGTACGTTTGATCAGGCTGTCAGCCAGTTGCTCAAATTTAGCACGGGTTAATGTTTTAACCAAGTGCTTTGGCACACCGTCAACAGCGGTAACGTATGGTAAGTTTATTTCAGTTTGAGCAGAGCTCGATAATTCGATCTTAGCTTTTTCAGCAGCTTCTTTTAAACGTTGCAAAGCCATTGGGTCCTTGCGCAGGTCGATGTTTTCATCACTTTTGAATTCGTCGGCCATCCAGTCGATAATGGTCTGGTCAAAGTCGTCGCCACCAAGGTGAGTATCACCATCGGTTGATTTCACTTCGAACACACCATCGCCAAGGTCAAGTACCGATACGTCATGTGTACCACCACCGCAGTCAAACACAACGATCTTCATATCCCTGTGTGCTTTATCCAGGCCGTAAGCCAGGGCAGCAGCAGTAGGTTCGTTAATGATACGGCGAACTTTTAAACCTGCAATTTCACCGGCTTCTTTAGTTGCCTGGCGTTGTGCGTCGTTAAAGTAAGCAGGTACAGTAATAACCGCCTCGGTAACTTCGGTACCTAAAAAATCTTCAGCAGTTTTCTTCATTTTCTGAAGGATCATGGCCGAAATTTCCTGCGGGGTATATTTGCGGTCGCCGATCTCAACACGCGGGGTGTTATTATCGCCTTTAACCACTTTATAAGGCATGCGGGCAGCCTCTTTGGTAACTTCGTTAAAGTTGTTACCCATAAAGCGTTTGATAGACGAAATGGTTTTTGTAGGGTTTGTGATCGCCTGACGTTTTGCAGGATCGCCTACTTTACGCTCGCCGTTGTCGATAAAAGCCACTACAGACGGCGTAGTACGTTTTCCCTCGCTGTTAGCAATAACTACAGGCTCGTTGCCTTCCATTACAGCTACACAGGAGTTGGTTGTTCCTAAGTCGATTCCAATTATTTTAGACATATGATTATATTTTCTTGATTGATTGTTTTATTACTACCTATTTATCAATGCTTGTGCCAATATCACTTTGGCAGAATATTTTGAGGTAAAAGGTGAAAGGTGAAAGGTGAAAGGTATAAAATCGTCAGATTAGGGATGTTTGGTGGTGACAGGTTGGCAGTTTTGTAGAGACGCAACATTTTGCGTCTCAAAGACAAATGTCTAGAATATTCCCAAAACCCGTATACATAAAACCCTATCTAAGGCCTCTTCCTGAATTTTCCAAATTTGGGTCCGAGACGCAAAATATTGCGTCCCTACAGGCTGTTAATTATATTTACGGATGCAAAATCTTCATTTCGACGACGACCTTTATAAGGATAAATATCGGGCTTCCTCTGTAAGGTTGTCAGGGTGGGATTATGGTTCGAATGGCCTATATTATGTGACCATTTGTACGCAAAACCGGGTGCATTATTTTGGAGAGATCGTTTCCGGGCAACATTCAGAGACGCAAAATATTGCTTCTCTACGACCGACCGTCATTGGCGAAATTGCTTGTCGTAATTGGCTGGATATCCCAAATCATTTTTCTTTTGTCGAATTGGATCAATTTGTGATAATGCCTAATCATATTCATGGGATCCTCTTTATTAACAAACCAGACAAAGTAGATTGGAGTATCAATAAATTCGGGGCACAAAGCCAAAATTTAGGTGCGGTAATAAGGGGGTACAAAGCATCGGTTAAAACGTATGCAACAACTAATAATATCGAATTTGGCTGGCAGCCCAGATATTATGATCATGTTATTCGAAACGAAAAAGAATATTTGAATATCGGCGGATACATTGCTGATAATCCTCAACAATGGCTGTTAAATGGCGATAATGCAGACAATATCTTCAAACCGTAGAGACGCAACATTTTGCGTCTCGGAACGAATGGTGCAGGCATAACCCTTCGTTCGAAGCATTTGGGTCCGAGACGCAAAATATTGCGTCTCTACATACAAAAAGAAGCCCCGCTCAATGAGCGGGGCTGTTCCTTAATAATTAGATTTATTTGGATTTAAAATTATTCGCCTTTTTCGGCATTTTCTTCGTGCTCAGCTGATGCAGTTGGCGCTTCTGGAGCTTCAGCAGCGGGTGCTTCTTCAACTGCAGGAACCTCTTCAACTACCGGTGCTTCAGCAACCGGGGTTTCAACTTCAACTACTTCTTCTGCAACAGGTGCAGCTTCTGCTTTAGCAGCAGGTGCAGCAGCTTTTGCTTTACCGGCACCACCACGACGACGTGTTGATTTCTTTTCAGCTTTTGCAGTGTCAACACCGTAAACAGTATTGTAATCTACCAATTCTATCATGGCCATTTCCGCGTTATCGCCTAAACGGTTTTCCATTTTAATGATACGGGTATAACCACCGGGGCGGGTAGCCACTTTTTCGGCTATCTCGCGGAACAATATGGTAACAGCATCTTTATCCTGTAAATAGCTGAATACTGTACGGCGTGAGTGCGTAGTATCGTTTTTTGATTTGGTGATGATCGGCTCTACATAAATGCGTAATGCTTTAGCTTTAGCTAATGTAGTAGTGATGCGCTTATGTAAGATAAGCGAAGTAGCCATGTTACCTAACATCGCCTTGCGGTGACTGTTGGTGCGGCCTAAGTGGTTAACTTTTTTTCCGTGTCTCATTGTTTTGTTATGTTTTCACGTGCATACCGTTGGGCGGCTATTTGGTCAAGCCCGCGGAATTATGCTTTGTGGTAGTGACTAGTTAATTAAAGATTAGAGATTGGTCACCGTCAATTTCAAATCCTTTTATTGTAAAATAAGAAGAGGTTAGCGATAAGTTCTAATTAACTAATCTCTAACCTCTGCTCTCTAAATTACTCTTCGTCCAGTTTAAATTTCGAAAGGTTCATGCCGAATGACAAGCCTTTTGATTTAACCAGGTCCTGGATTTCTGTTAATGATTTTTTACCAAAGTTCCTGAACTTAAGCATATCTGCTACGTCGTATGAAACAAGATCGGCCAGGCTGCGGATATCAGCAGCTTTAAGGCAATTTAATGCACGAACAGAAAGATCAAGGTCAACCAGTTCAGTTTTCAGGATCTTGCGCATGTGCAATATCTCTTCGTCAACTTCTTTGGTTTCTTCTTTAGCCTGCGCTTCAAGCATCATGTTTTCATCGCTGAACAGCATAAAGTGCTGGATCAGGATCTTTGCAGCTTCTTTCAGCGCATCTTCAGGGTGTATCGAGCCATCGGTAGCAATGTCCAGCACTAATTTTTCGTAGTCTGTTTTTTGTTCAACACGATAGTTTTCGATAGTGTATTTCACATTTTTGATGGGCGTGTAGATCGAGTCGATCGCGATCACACCTACATTTGCATCAGGGTTTTTATTTTCTTCGCTGGCTACATAACCACGGCCTTTGTTTACAGTAAGCTCAATTTCAAGCGTTACCGAAGTATCCATGTTACAGATAACCAAATCAGGATTTAAAACTGTAAAGTTGTTGGAGAATTTTGAAATGTCTCCGGCTTTAAAAGCATCCTGGTTATTGATGATCACAAATATCTTTTCGTTGTCGCCTGTTTCGCCAGATTTTTTGAACCTAACCTGTTTTAGGTTAAGTATGATCTCGGTTACGTCTTCAACAACGCCTTTGATAGTGGAAAACTCATGCATCACTCCCGAAAAACGAACCGAAGTGATCGCAAAACCTTCAAGTGATGAAAGTAATATACGACGAAGAGCATTACCAATGGTTATACCGAAGCCTGGTTCTAATGGACGAAACTCAAACGTCCCTTCAAAATCAGTCGATTTCTGCATGATAACCTTGTCTGGTTTTTGAAATGCTAAAATTGCCATTTATATCCTTTATTTATTGTTTACTAATTGAAATGATTTAAACCACAAATGATCGGCAAAACTTGCCAATCAGATAGTGGATAATTCTCGTTATTATTTTGAGTACAACTCGACGATCAGGTTTTCCTTGATGTTTTCAGGGATCTCATCGCGATTTGGATAGTTAAGGAATTTGCCTGATAAATTGGCAGCATCCCACTCCAGCCAGCTGTGTTTGTTGATCTTGCGGCCGGCAACTGAATGCGTAATGGCCTCAAGTGTTTTTGATTTCTCGCGAACAGCTACAACATCACCAGCCCTTAAAGTGTATGAAGCAATATTTACTACTTCACCATTTACTGTAATATGCTTGTGGCCAACTAACTGGCGTGCACCTGAGCGGGTTGGAGCGATACCGAAACGGTAAACCGCATTATCCAAACGAGCTTCCAAAAGTTTCAGCAAGTTTTCGCCTGTGATACCTTCTTTAGCAGAAGCACGGTGAAATAAGTTTTCGAACTGGCGTTCCAATACACCGTAAGTGTATTTAACTTTCTGTTTCTCCATCAGCTGGGTTGAGTACTCTGACTGTTTCCCTCTTCTTTTGGATACACCGTGCATTCCCGGTGGATAGTTTTTTCTTTCTAACGCTTTATCCGGACCGAAGATCGGTTCGCGGAAACGGCGCGCAATTTTTGATTTTGGACCTGTATATCTAGCCATTGTTTGTGGTTCTTAAAGTATCAGCCAGCCCGCAGCCGGTGAATCTTAGCTTTAAAAAATCTGTTAATTAAACTCTTCTTCTTTTTGACGGACGGCAACCATTGTGCGGAAGCGGTGTGATGTCCTTTATTGTAGTTACTTCGATACCTGCAGTTTGCAAAGTACGGATGGCCGACTCGCGACCAGCGCCAGGGCCCTTTACAAATACTTCAACCTTGCGGAGGCCTAAGTCGTAAGCTACCTTGCCGCAATCGGCAGCAGCCTGACCGGCAGCATAAGGTGTATTCTTTTTTGAACCTTTGAAACCCATTTTACCGGCTGAAGACCATGATATGGCTTGACCGCTTTTATTGGTAAGGGTTAAAATGATGTTGTTGAAGGTAGCGTTGATGTGTGCTTCGCCATAAGGCTCTACGATCACGATACGCTTTTTGGTAACTTTTTTTGCTTTCGCCATTGTTTTAATTATTGAGTTAGTGAATTACTGAATCACTAAATGATTCGGACCCATTAACTGTTTGTATAATTTTTATTCCTAATGATCTTCGAACGACATCAGCCTTTCAACTAATCTCTATCCTCTAATCACTAATCACTATTTAGTAGCTTTCTTTTTGTTAGCAACAGTTTTACGTTTTCCTTTACGGGTACGTGAGTTGTTTTTGGTACGCTGACCACGCAAAGGCAAACCTTTACGGTGACGTGTACCACGGTAGCAACCTATATCCATTAAACGCTTAATGTTAAGCTGAACTTCTGAACGCAGCGAGCCTTCAACCTTGATCTGATCATTGATGATACCGCGGATAGCATTTAACTGCTCATCGTTCCATTCCTGAACCTTGGTTTCAAAATCGATACCAGCTTCAGTTAAAATCTTTTGGGCTGTTGAACGGCCAATACCGTAAATGTAGGTCAGGCCTATCTCGCCTCTTTTATTCTTTGGTAAATCAATACCTGAAATCCTTGCCATATTTTTTGTTTGTATTTTTAGGTAATAACCGAACGGCGGGCCACCGTTGTACGGATTACTACAATTCTTTTAATTATCCCTGGCGTTGTTTATACTTAGGGTTCTTCTTGTTAATAACATAAAGTTTCCCTTTACGGCGGATGATCTTGCAATCAACACTGCGCTTTTTTATGGATGCTCTAACTTTCATCGCGTTTTTATTTATATCTATAGGTTATTCTACCCTTTGTTAAATCATATGGACTCATTTCCAGTTTCACCCTGTCGCCAGGAAGAATTTTAATGTAGTGCATACGCATCTTGCCGGATATGTGTGCAATAATTTCGTGTCCATTCTCCAATTCTACCCTAAACATCGCGTTAGATAATGCTTCTTTAATCGTACCGTCTTGTTCAATTGAGGCTTGTTTGGCCATATTTTACTGATTATTACTTTATTATCCGCCCTAAAAGCGGGACGCAAAATTAATAAAAATATTTCAACTTTTATTTTTTTCTTTTAAAACATTATCTACATATGAAAATGTAGATAAAATCTCCGGTTTTCCCTTTTTAATAGCAACCGTGTGCTCGTAATGTGCAGAAGGTTTGCCATCGGCTGTTGATACTGTCCAGCCATCATCCCAAAACTTCACCCTCGACTTGCCGGCGTTGATCATCGGCTCAATAGCGATCACCATTCCTTCTTCCAGTTTAACACCCGCACCGCGCTTACCATAATTAGGTACCTCCGGTTTTTCGTGCAATGATAACCCTACACCGTGGCCCACCAGTTCTTTCACCACACCAAAGCCATTCCGCTCAGCATGTTCCTGTACCGCATAGCCTATATCGCCTACACGCATGCCCGCTACGGCCTTTGCAACGCCCAGGTCGAGGCATTCCATCGTAACGCGCATTAGTTTCTTTACGGTATCGCTAACCTCGCCAATGGCGAAGGTGTAGGCGGAATCGCCGATGTATTTATTCAGCTCTGCACCGCAATCAACTGAAACCAGGTCACCGTCAACTAACTCCCTGTTACCGGGGAAGCCATGAACTACCTGGTCGTTCATTGAAATGCACAGTGAATATGGGAAGCCATGATAATTTAAAAATGCAGGAACCCCGCCATTATCGCGGATAAAGGTTTCTGCAAGTTTATTTAATTCTATGGTTTTTACACCGGGTCCAATCACTTTCGCAATCTCTCCAAGTGTTTTGGAAACAAGTAAAGAACTTTCTCTTATGAGTTCTATCTCTTCGACAGACTTATAATGAATCTTTGACATGTTGAATTTATCAGATAACTGGCTGTCCGGTTCCGCCTGCCGGAACTGAAGTACGCCCTTTGATCCTGCCGGTCTTCATTAAGCCGTCGTAATGACGCATTAACAAATGACTTTCAATCTGCTGTAAGGTATCCAAAACAACACCTACAAGGATGATCAGTGAGGTACCGCCAAAGAACCTTCCAAAGCCGCTGGTAACATGTAACAACGATGCGATGGCCGGGAAAATGGCTATGATAGCAAGGAAAATTGAACCAGGTAATGTAATTTTTGAAATAACCCCGTCGATAAAATCGGCTGTTGATTTACCAGGTTTAATGCCCGGGATAAATCCGCCGTTCTTTTTCATATCCTCGGCCATCTGGTTGGGGTTTACAGTGATTGCCGTATAGAAATAAGTAAACACAATGATCAGGATGGCAAACACTATGTTATGTCCCCATGCTGTATAATCAGACAAAGACATTAATATAGGATTGGATTGCGCCTTCGGGAAAAACTGTGCTACAGTAGCTGGGATAAACATTAAAGCCTGTGCAAATATGATCGGCATTACACCGGCTGCATTCACCTTTAACGGGATATACTGCCTTACACCACCATATTGCTTATTACCTACAATACGCTTTGCATACTGTACGGCAATTTTTCGGGTTCCCTGTACGATCAATATCGTAAACATTACTACCCCAATAAGCGCTACAATTTCAACAATGAATATTACTAAACCACCTTTGCCTGCATTACGTGACTGGAATTCGGATAAAATTGCACCCGGCAGGGCCGAAATAATACCCACCATGATGATGAGCGAAATACCGTTACCAATACCTTTATCGGTGATCTTCTCGCCCAGCCACATTACAAACATGGTACCTGCTGTAAGCACGAACATGTTTAAAACAGTGAAATAAGGGTTTGCGATCTCCATCTGTTCGGTGGTGATCTGCGATTTCAGATAAGCTGCGGCTTGTAACGCGGTGATCCCGATAGTTAAATAACGGGTCCATTGGTTAAGTTTGTTACGACCACTTTCGCCTTCTTTTTGAAGCTTAGCGAAATAAGGCACCGCAATACCTAATAATTGCACCACAATGGAAGCCGAAATGTACGGCATTACGCCCAATGCAAAAATTGAAGCGTGCGAAAACGAACCTCCTGAAAACATGTTCAGTAAACCGGTAAGTCCCTCGGCGCCTTTACCGTTAACCGATGCCGGGTTAACACCTGGCAACACCACGAAAGAGCCTGCACGATATATTAAAAGAAATAAGAGTGTGTTACTGATACGCACTCTTAGGTCTTCGATTTTCCAAATATTGGATAATGTGGTGAAAAATTTCTTCATCGAAAATTATAGCTTAACTATGGTACCACCGGCTGCTTCTATCGCTTTTTGCGCTGTAGCAGTAAACGCGTGTGCTTTAACTTCTAATTTGGCTTTCAGTTCGCCGCGACCAAGGATCTTAACCACGTCGTTTCTCGAAACCAGGCCATGTTCTTTCAGTGTATCAAAATCAACTGATGATAATGAATATTTTTCAGTTAAT
>Ga0206964_10023_pt1 | contig 46656 bp, 34 predicted proteins | sample Alteio_BWOrgHeat_25_FD_152980 | JGI IMG/M metagenome (GOLD analysis project Ga0206964, IMG submission 152980) | Enriched cells from forest soil in Barre Woods Harvard Forest LTER site, Petersham, Massachusetts, United States -... | ecosystem: Environmental > Terrestrial > Soil > Temperate forest >...
CGGCCGTAAGCAATTGCTCAAGGCTTTTTAAACATTTATATTTTTTATTTCTTAAAACCTGTTCGTTCTGGTAATCTATCAATGGCAATATCTCTTTCATCGGCAGGTTATTATAATAGTAGGCCACCAATATTTTTTTACAAACCTCGCCCAGCTTATCTATCATCGCCATTACCATTCCTTTAGCTTCGCGTTCAACCAATAGGTGGCTCACGTCCTTATCTTCACCGTCGGTGCTTTCATAATAAGTAGTATCCCTTAACATAGCTCTGTTTCGTTTCTTTAACTCATTTAGCCAGGCGAATTTATTCAGGGTGTATAAAAACGTTTTGATGCTCGATTCGCCCCTGAATTTTTCGGCCTTTACCACTTCAATAAAGGCAACAATAACTTCCTGGAAAATATCTTCCGCGTCCTGGTCGTTACCCTGGTTTTGTTTGATATAACCACTTAAAAAATAAAAAAAAGTACGGTATAAATATTTGATCACCGGCGTGCTTACGTGCTGTTGCTTAAGCGTTTCGATCAACTCCTTATCAGAGTAGCTCACCGAGGCTTTTGTCATATTTATCGTTTATTAGTAAATGCTGTAATAGGTAATGTAACCGGGCGCCGGTTTGTATCATGTTTTTTACAAAGCTGTAAAAAAGAAGTAGATGCGGGAAATGTTTTTTTGGGGAATGCTGACGGTATGGCTTAAGGGAATTGCCTTTACCTTATTGAATTAAACCGCACGTGATTATTCTATTCGTCCACCTTTGCACAATTTGTAAGCGGACGCGTTTTGGGATATTTATTAAAAAAAAACTTGTTGAGGCGCATTATTCCGCCTCACAACCCCACCGCCCCTAAAATATACTGTATCAGCAACGGCTGATCCAGCACGGCCAGGTGGCCGGCGTTGAGCACTTTTAGCCAGCTGAGCCTGCCGCCGTTTTGTTCGAAACCGATGACTTTTTTGGTGGTGGGGTGCAGCCATTTGGTGGTGCCGGCTATTTTAAACTCGGCTGCGGAAATACCGCCCAGTTTGGTGAGCCAGGCGCCGGTGCCCAGGAAGTTGCAGTCCTTGGCATCGTTGAGGCCGGAGATCACTACCATGCGTTGTTTATAGTTGCCGTCGTGTTCGGGGTCGTCCAGCAGTTCCCTAACCAGGTCGGCAAAACTGTCGTTTACCTGTGGGGTGTAATTTTTGGATACCACTGCCGACCAGTTTTGGGTTACTGTAGTCTCCTTGCTGAGAGGAGCAGCATGTACCGCCTTACGGAAATCGGGGATTATTAAGGTACCGCAGTACCGGGTCGAAGGATGGGTCGGCAGTTTCGGCAATATTGGCCATGTACGCGCCGCTTATCGCTTCTATTTCGGCATTGATGATCGGCAGGGCTACATTTTTATCCAGTATTTCTTTTTGTTCGGCCGAGATGAGGCCGTGGTAGTAGGCATAGGTGGTATCGGTTGCCATCTGCACCCATGGATCAACCCAGGCATCCAGCAGCACCGTGCCACTTAATTTAAGCTTTTGATCATCGGGGACTTTTGCATTGCCATCCACAATTAGTTTAGTTAGCAACGGCAGGTAGGTGCCTGCATACGATTCGCCGGCCAATATGATGGGTTGTTTGGCTATTTCGGGATGTTTATCCAGGAAATTCAATAGTGCCTGGTAATATTGCTCCATCCCCCGTTGCACGGTTTTGGGCGCGTCCGCGTCCTTGGCAAACGATATGGTCACCGTGAGCGGGTGCTCAAAGATCATATAATTGGCATACTGGTTCCAGGCATCGGGGCGATTGTTCAGCACAAACCCACCGTTTTCTTCGGTAATGATATAAGGTCCGTTCTCGAGGAAGAATCCCCAGAAACTGCTGGAACCCGGCCCGCCGTTGGTCCAGATAATAGTGGGGCGGTTGGCATAATCGTCGGTACCCACAAACCAATAGAACAGGCCCTCGCTGGGCCCGGTTGGATTTGCCTTCCCGGTAACAGGCATATAACCAGCAAACTGGATACCTTCAACGTTATGGCCCGGGGTTTTCAAACCTGGCAAAGTATGCACACGATCGTTTGTTGCAGTTGGATCTGATGGGTTATTTTTCATATTTTTTTGAATTTGATCTGGTTATAGGTTATGGCGTATCCGGTTTAAGATGGCATTAAAGGTATAAAACGCGCGTTGAAAATGCAAAAAAACTAAATATTTAACCTGGGATTTACTGCTGCGATAATGGCGCTGCGGATTGTAAAAATTGGCAAGGTGATACAGCTTGGTATATTTGTGTTTCCGCGCAAAATTCCGTATATTTGATAGTATCCCAAAAGCCTTTGCCTCGTCCTTTCATCCTCATAAAAAATATTGTGGCGGATTTTCTAATGATTTCACCGATTTTGAAATTCGTTATTTTTGTAGCTATTTGATAGGCAGGTTATTAACGAAAAAATGCATCGATTTTAGCTGGTATGCTAAACACGTTTAGCATACGGAATGGGCCAAAAAAGTGGTATGCTCAACCCGTTTAGCATTCGGAATAGGCTAAAAAAGTGGTATGCTCAACACGTTTAGCATTCGGAATAGGCTAAAAAAGTGGTATGCTCATCACGTTTAGCATATGGAAATTTGGTCGGCATTGCCCAATGGGACCTCCTGTGACTAAGTAATATTACCCGATGTTTGTTCACCATAAATTAACAGCAAATAAACAAACAGGATTAAATGTTGTTAAAGGTGAAAAACGCCATCTATTGAAAACTATCATATTTACAATTTGCTGCGCCGCGGTAATTTCGGCAAACGCGCAGGTTACGGATACGGCCAGAACGAAGCCTGCAGATACCACCGCCGGCAGGTTTGCAGATACCGCGAAGAAAAGTGAGGCCACTGCCCCGCAAAAAGGCAGCTACGTGTACCACAAACCCGGAACGTTTATTATCCCGGCCGCACTTGTCGTATACGGCGGGCTATCGTTTGTAGTGAAGCCTATCCGCAACGTCGACTATTATTTTAAAGGCTACGTAGCCCGCACCGATCCAAACTATAATTCAAAAGCGGCAGATTATCTTCAATTGTCGCCGGTTGTTTTGGTATATGCCTTAAACCTTGCCGGTGACGAGGGTCAAAACCGATTTGTCGACCGCACTGCTTTGCTTGCCCTGTCGGGGCTATTTTTGACGGTAGCCGATGGGTCTAAATACCTGGCGCACCGCGACCGCCCCTACGGCACCGACCCGCTTTCCTTTCCGTCGGGCCACACCGGCGCGGCTTTTATGGCGGCTGAATTCCTCGCGCAGGAATATTCATGGAAGTCGCCCTGGTATGGTGCATTGGGATATACCATTGCCACAACCACGGGTATTTTAAGGATCTACGGCAAAGCGCACTGGTTTAGTGATTGCGTGGCCGGCGCAGGCATAGGGATGCTCTCAACCAAGGCTGCTTATTTGGTGTATCCTCATCTCCGGAAAGTTTTTGTACATACCGGGAAGCATGGACGAAGCGCCATGCTGGTGCCAACCGCTATTGACGGTGCGCCGGGCCTGGCATTTGCAGCGCAGTTATAAGCGCGCCGGGAAATAAAAAGGCCATGCAGCATCACCCGCATGGCCTCGATATAATAAAGCGATTTTCACCTATTTGCTCTTTAACTCCGTAATCGCAACCTGCGGCGCAAGTGCCTGCTCGTCTTTTTCAACAACCATTTCCTTAGCCAGCTTAAATTTGGCGGTTTGTTTGATGGCTTTACTGGATGCGCCGATGCTGAGCGTATATGTACCGGCTTCGGCAACCCAGGCTTCCTGTTGGGTGCTGTATGAGGCCAGATCCCGTGCATTGATCGCGAAGGTTAAGGTTTGCGATTCGCCGGGTTTTAGTAACCGGGTTTTGGCAAAGCCTTTTAGTTCGATGGCGGGCTTATCCAGTTTTACGGCAGGTGCGCTCAGGTATAATTGAGCCACTTCTTTTCCTGCCACTTTACCGGTATTGGTGACGGTTACCGACGCGGTAAGTTTCCCTTTAAAAAGGGGCGCACTTATTTTAAAGCCAGAGTAATTAAATGTGGTGTACGATAAGCCGAAACCAAATTCATAGGCCGGGTCGACTTTAAAAGTGCTGTAGTAACGGTAGCCCACGTAAATGCCGTCTTCGTAAGTTACTTCGGCGGGCATTACCGTACGGGTACCGGTTGTGGTGGCCTGGTTAGCGAATTCTTTGCCCGGGAAGTTTTTAGCTGATGGCACATCTTTATAGTCTATCGTGAACGTGGTTGCCAGCTTGCCGGATGGGTTTACATTTCCACTCAATACATCGGTAATGGCATTGCCGGCTTCGAGGCCTGGTTGCCAGGCCAAAAGGATACCGTCTACTTCGTCGCGCCAGCTGGCTACTTCAATCACGCCGCCGATATTTAAAACCACTGCTACCTTTTTGCCTTTGGCATGAAAAGCATCTGATACATTTTTAATGAGCGCCTTTTCTGCATCCGACAGGTAATAATCATTCTCCAGCTTACGGTCGGCGCCTTCGCCGGCGTTGCGGCCAATAGTGATCAAGGCGATATCGGCATCAGCAGCATCCTGCTGCATATTATTATCGGCGATCTGCAGCTGCGGTATAGCCGGCGGTCCCTGGAACATGCCGCGCGCCGGTCTTGGCTGTTTGGCCCTGGCCTCGGCCATGTAAGCCGAATAAGCGCTCAATAACGACGCGTTAATTTGCAGCCCAGCATTTTGCAGGCCCTGTGCCAGCGAAATGGTATAGGCCTTGTTGACGTTGCCGCTGCCGGTGCCGCCGGCAATAATATCATAAGCAGTATTGCCAAACAGGGCCACTTTTTTAACCCCCTTAAACGGCAAAGCATTGCCATTGTTTTTTAACAGCACCATGCCCTGCGCGGCAGCCATGCGGCTCACCTGGGCATCCTTTTTCAGGTCGGGTGCATCCGAATATTTGTAGTGTGCAAATGCCGACGACCTCAAAATAATATTGAGCACATGCTCCACATTCGCATCTAAAACCGACTCATCCAACTGCTTGTTGTTTACCGCGTCGATAATGGCTTTTGCCTGGTTGGGGTTGCCCGGCATGATCAGGTCGTTACCGGCTTTCATCTGGGCTATGGGGTCGCGGCCGCCTCCCCAGTCGGTCATTACAAAACCTTTAAAACCCCATTCGTTGCGCAAAATGTTGGTCACCAGGTCGGCACGCTCCGAGGTGTAGGTGCCGTTTAGTTTGTTGTAGCTGGTCATCACCGTCCAGGGCTGGGCATCCTTCACAGCGATCTCGAAGCCGCGCAGGTAAATTTCGCGCATGGCGCGTTCGCTTACGATAGTATTCACAGTGTTGCGATGCGTTTCCTGGTTGTTGGCAGTATAATGTTTAATGGAAGTGCCCACACCATTTGATTGGATACCTTCAACCATTGCCGCTGCCATTTTACCGGTAACCAGCGGGTCTTCCGAGTAATATTCAAAATTGCGGCCACCCAACGGGTTGCGGTGAATGTTCATGCCAGGGCCCAGTAAAATATCGATGCCATATTCGCGCACTTCATAGCCAAAGGTGGCGCCCACCTGTTTTACCAGGTCGACATCCCAACTGGAGGCCAGCAGTGTACCGACCGGGAAAGCGGTAGCATAATATGTTTTTGTACTGTCGCCTTTACGGATGGGATTGATCCTCACCCCGGCCGGGCCATCCGAAACGACGATGGCCGGGATACCAAGCCGCGGTATGGCAAAGGTAATTCCAGCTGCGCCGGGTACTTTCTGGTCCGTTTGGCCGATCATCGGGCCGACTGGTATTGGCGTTTTGCTGGTGGTATCCCGCCTGGCTTGCCGCGCAGGCAGCTGTGGCGCGCCGAAACCCCTGCCCGCGCCCACCAGCAGTTTTGCTTTTTCTTCCAGCGTCATGGCGGCTATAACTTGCTTAATCGAAGCTTTCCCTAATTGCGGGGCATCCTGCGCGGGGGCCTGCCCCAGGCAAAAATTTTGCAGCAACAAGCAAAAGGCAAACAGGGCAATAAATTTCGGAAGACAAGATCGGGGTTTCATATTATACAGGTTAATTGGTTTATTGGCAAAGGGCCCCTTGCATGGAGCGGTATACTAATTAAGGGATATTAATTAATATGCTGAAATAAAATAGATGAATAACAAACAAACATAGATAGAATTGTGATTTAAAGCGATGGTGGTTGTAGGGAAAGTTTTAAATTGCGCTTCACAATCACAACCGGATCAGTAAAAAAGCAATAACCTACAATGAAATTCCACAACGAGGTTACCCAGGATGTTATTGCCGTTGCCGGCACCTGGGATCCGCTTTTACCGCGGCATATTGCGTTATTTAAGGAATTATTACGGTATAGCAAAAAGAAGGGGCTAAACCCGTATGTGTTTGTTTTTTATCCAACACCCGCTAATTTTATAACCGACGGTAAGTTTAAAGATTATTTTGACTTAGATGCAAGACTGGAAATTTTAAGACATATGGGCTTGAATAACATAATTGTTATTGAATTTGATAAGCCCGACATGGAACGCAGCGCCGCTGAATTTTTAAATGAATTATTCGCGCAGACCGGTATTGCTTTGACTGAACTATGGGTCGGCGAAAATCAGCAGTTTGGCGCAGGTGCACAGGGGTTTTTATCTATCAGGCATGAGTGCGCCAGCAGAAATATCAGCTTGAGGGTATTAAAGAATTCATTTTTAGTAAATTTAGATAAGGAGAGTTTCTATAAACATTTTAACACGGGTAAATTTGGCCAATCACAGGGAATTATTGGTCATTTCCCAACATATAAACTAAAACCAGGCGGTCAAATTAATATCCACGACGGTGTATACAGCGCAAAACTGAGGATAAGCCCTTTTGATAAAAAGATGGAAATACCCTGTACCGTTAAAATAACAAACAAAAAACCGGATAAAATAAAAAAGCCAGATACGCATACCTGGCTTGTATTGTTAGAAAAGATTAACGTTGATCTATAAACTCAACCAATATCCGTTGGACATCGTTTTTTACTGCCAACTGTAAACCGCCCACTGCAAACTCAATTGTTCCCTTTCACCCTGTTCTTTTCATCATCAGCGCCGGTTTGGTGTTCGCGTGCTTTAATTTTGTTGTTGCCAAAGTTCCAGGTAACGGTTAACCGGGTAATACGGCTTTCGCGTTTTTGGGTGATGAACAGGTCGGTATTTTGGTACTGGCTGTTTACATCGTTACGCAGCGTGTTAAATATATCGCTCATAGAGAGTTTTACATTCAGTTTTTTATTGGCGAAGGAGTGACTCACCCCGGCATCAACCGAATAACGAGGCTTTACATCGTAAAGGCCGTAGGTTAAGTCGGATTGGTAATGGCCGGTAAGTTCGGCCTTGTATCCTTTAAAGGGGGTAAAAGTTTGAGTAGCGCGTATATTATAGGCAAACTGCCCCCTGTTTAAATCGCCGCCTTCCAGGTTGTTCGATTTAAAGCCGAGGTAAAAAGCATTTACGTTGATATTCCCTTCCCACCATTTGGTAAAAGTATAAGGTGCATACAGGTTGGCACTCCAGGCATTTTGTTCCTGCAAGTTATCTTGTGTAATAAACGAAACTTTAGTTGCTGGGTCGGTGCCGGGCACTTCGGTTATTACGTCGGTTGTTTTGCTATAGTCAAGCGTTAAGGTTATGCTCTTATTATAGGTATAAGCCAACTCGAAATTATTGGTGTATTGCGGCCTTAAATAAGGGTTGCCCTTTTGGTAAGTATAAGGATCGATGTGAAAAACAAACGGATTAAGGTTATCGTACTGAGGCCTGTCGATGCGGCGGCCGTAGGAGAAAGTGATCTCGTTTTTATCATTAAAGTTCCGGTCGAGGAATAGGGTTGGGAACAGGTCGAGATAGTGTCTTGGAATGATGGACACCACAGTTGCCGAATCGCCATGCGCATTTGAACTGGTATACTCGGCCCTTAAGCCCGCTTGTACCGAAAAGCCTTTAAAATCCTTGTTGAAATTAACATATCCGGCGTCTACTTTTTCATCATACACAAAATGGTTGGTGCTCACAAACGGGTCGCTCTCGACGGTTTTTTCAGTTAAATTATTATCTGTCTTTACATCGCTGAATTTAAGGCCCGCCTCGAATTTTAAACCTTTGCTCATCGGCTTACTGTAATCAACCTTCCCGGTGCGGATATCAATGGTCGACGGGGTAAGGTTGCCTAAAAAAGCTTCCTTGTGCTGGATGCTTCCATCCGGCAGGTAATAATCGGTTATATAGGAGGCTACCGAATTGTTTTTGAATTGAGAATAATCCAGGTCGGCGCTTAATTCCTGGCCTGCTGTATCTATTTTCCAGGTGTCGTTTAAATTAAAGGCAATATTATGATAAGTTTGATGAACATTCGAAGCTGTACGCAATGTCGAATCCACCTGGGTAAAGCTTGGGCCGATATAAGTTCGGTCGTCGATGCCGTCTTGCTCGCCGTTAAAATAACCACTGGCCACAAAACCAATCGTGTTTTTTGATGAAAGGTCGTAGTCGGCCCCAAGGCGGTAGCTATTGTTATGGTCCGATTCAATGAAAGGACTAGTTTGCCTGAAATAAGTAGGCGCGCCGCCCGCTGTGTCGGGGATGATGCGTTTGATGCCGATGTCTTGGATCCGTTTGTTGTCGTTATGGCTAAAAGAGCCAAATACATTCAATTTGCCTTCTTTATGGTTGAGCGACAGGTTTTCATTGTCCTTGCCATAGGCGCCATAGCCTGTGCCAACTGTTAAAGTACCATTGGTGCCCGTTTGGTGATTCTTTTTCAGGATGATATTGATAATACCCGAATTGCCGGCAGCGTCGTACTTGGCGGAGGGGTTGCTAATGATCTCGATAGATTGTATGGTCGTTCCATCGGTCGAGCGGAGTAACGTTGCCAACTGTGCCGAAGTAAGGTAAGTAAGTTTACCATTTAGCATTACGGTAACGCCCTGTTTACCTTTCAGGCTGATGTTATCGTCTTTATCAACCGATACACCGGGCGCTCTTTCCAAAATATCCATGGCTGAGTTGCCTGCCGCCAATACGCTGTTCTCTACGTTCATCACCACGCGGTCAGCCTTATGTTCTATCAGAGGTTTGGAAGCAGTAATGGTCACTGCGTTTAATGAATGGCTGGTGGGCTGTAATTTTAAAGCCGGTACAGTAAAGTTCAGCGAATTGCCTGTTATGGTGAAAACATTACTGATCGCTTTTGCATAACCAACCACGGAAGCCTTTATAATATAGGTGCCTGAATTGATGTGGTCAAAGTTGTAGTTTCCGCTTTCGTTACTTAATGTACCTTTTACGACGGTCGAATCTTGTGCTTTTAATAAACTTACGGTTGCAAAGTCCATCGGTTTGCCGTTCTCATCCAGCAGCTGGCCCGAAACTGCTGCGGAAGGGCCGGAGTTTTGTGCCATTGCAAAAGTGGTGCTCAAAAAAAGCAGTAAAAATAGTTGTAGTGATATTATACGGAGGTTTTTCATGTTCATGCATTTTTTTGGCAATAGTTTGCCCTTAAAGAATTTTTGTTCTTTTTTTTAGTGTTTCGGATGATATGTTTGATTTTGGCGCTTCGGGCGCTATAGTCCGGCTTAATTAACTGTGCCGGCGGATGTGTTTGTTTTTATTCAGATTTGGTTTCCATTGTTTTCGTTTTTTTATGTAAAGGAACTTTATCCTCCGCGCCGCCCGAAACTTTTTTGACCAACGGGTTATTATTGGTGACCTGTGGTGTGTTGTTCCTTTTTTGTTGTATATAAGATGCAAAAAGGTGGGGCAAGGTTACATGGTTTATGGCTTTTTCGGTAAATAGCCCGCATTTGTCGGTGAAATGCCTGAAAAAACAGGCGGCCTGCAATGGAGTAGAATATTTACTCCGTTGCAGGCCGCCTGGTGCTAAAGATCGCGCAGACCGACTATTCTTTTTTCATCGAAGTGTCGTTTTTAATGCTGTCTTTTTTAAGGGTTACAATTGTATCAACCTTACATTGCAGGCCGTTATCCGTCATCATGAACGTGGATGTGTTGGGATTGTCTTTTTTATTAGTCTGGTTGCAATCGTAAAGGTTGATATTACGGAGATAATTATCCATTTTCCGATCTATCACTACTTTTGAATTAAGCGGTACTCTTAAAACAAGTTCTACTTCTTCGTCGTGCCATGAGATACCCGGCCTTTTACGCAACGAATAATCAAATTTTAAAACTGAATCCTGCTGAGCGAACACATAACTGGTACTGCGGGCATTAAAGAGAGCATCCTCATAGTTGCCACCTTTGGCACTGTATTTTTCTACAAGTTCCGGATAGTTTACATCGGCTTTTTCAATTTCCAGGCTAACGCTGTTGGGTTCGTTATGAAATTCGTTATACTGGTCGTCAATTACTACCATATTGCGGAAATGGTCTTTAATATCCAGGCGCACGCTGTCATCATGCGAAAAATACTTGATGTCATTCAGGTCTATATAATAGGCGTTGTTTTTGTTCGGCTTTAAATTAATGGTTTGTGTAAAGCTGGCTTCTTCCCTGAAATTGGATGAAATTTTTACCGCGTAATAAATTAACATCGCTAACGAACATAGCCACACCACTAAAAATACGGTGCCGGTTGACCTGCCGATATTGCCTACATTAAATATTCCCCGCAGGGTAATAAGTATAATACTGATCAAAGGAATGAAGGCAGCGAAGAAGGCACATATATATACATTGTTGGCATGTTCATTGGCAATAATTGTAAAAGGGAAAAAAGCATGGGGATTACCTGCGTTAAATCCAATAAACGCTACCGCCCCTACAATTAATGCAACACAAAACCCAAAACAGGTTAACAGAATTACAACGCCAAGCAGTTTAACAAATATTTTTCCTGCTCCACTTAAAAATGTGCCGAAGTGATGGAAAAAATCACCGGCAAAATCGCGGGCCTTATAAACAAAGGGGCGGGCTTCGGTGCCAAAGTTCGAAAGATTTTGTTTCATTGAGCTTAACTCATCTTCAAAATTCTTTTTAAAACCCTGCAGGTTTTGCTTTTCACCCTTCATGGCCATCCTGTCAGCACGGGTTATGGCTTTCGGCACCACTATCCATAATATAATGTATAATATAAGGCCCGTACCGGCAAAGGCGAACGATATAGCGAAGGCAAGCCTGATCCAAACAGCATCAATATCAAAGTAATTGGCAATGCCCGAGCAAACGCCTGCAACCAGATGATCGTCGGGGTCGCGGAAGAGTCTGCGGGTTTCGGTTGGCTGGCCAAACGGGTTTGAGGGTGATTTCGCATCCTCTTCGGCGTTTTCGAAATCGGCAACCGTGCCCATTTGTTCGATAACAGAACTAACGTCCTGGTCAACGATCACCTGTTTGTTCTCGCGGGCCAATATCTCCGAAAACATTTCAGCTATTCGGTTTTCTATGTCAGTAGTAATTTCAAGGCTGTCGGCCGAGTTTGAAAAATGACGTTTAACGTCCGTCATATAATTCTTTAAAATTTCATAGGCCTCTTCTTCTATGTGAAAGACGATGCCGTTTATATTGATGATTATTGTTTTGTTCATGATGATTTTTTCTTAGTTCGTTGGTTCAATAGTTCATTGGTTCAATAGTTCATTAGTCATTGGTTGGGTAATTGGCCAACTTTTAACTGCCAAAGGTCACTTTCTGTCGCCTATAGCAGTTTTTACTGCAAATGATAGTTCTTCCCAGGTTTTATCCAATTGTTCCAGCACGTTTCGGCCTTCATCAGATAGCACATAATACTTTCGCGGGGGGGCCCGAGGTGGACTCCACCCAGTTGTAAGTAAGCAGGCCATTGTTTTTTAAACGTGTTAGCAGAGGGTACAAAGTGCCCTCAACAACAAGCAGTTGGGCTTTTTTAAGTTCAGATATGATATCTGAAGCATAGGTTTCGCCCTTTGCAATAATGGAAAGTATGCAATACTCCAGTATCCCTTTCCGCATCTGGGTTTGTGTGTTTTCGACAATCATACTGCAAAGATATATGTTTTAGATTGTATTATGCAATACATAGTACTATATTTTTTTAACAACAAGCCATAAAGTGTTAAAATTTTAACTTTTTTTAACTTTTTTAACATTTTATTTGGCTTTTTGATAAGCTAACACTACTTTTATAATTAATTAACTATTAACTGATCTTATTATTAACAAACATGAAAAAACTTCTACTAGTAAGTTTGTGCTTTCTGATGTTATGCATTACAGAGGTATTCGCACAAAACCGTACAGTTACTGGTACGGTTACGGCCAAAGATGACGGCCTACCCATTCCGGGAGTATCAGTAAAAATAAGAGGAACAAATACAGGCGTCCAAACCGGCACCAATGGTAAATATACCATTAGTGTACCGGACAATGGAACACTGGTTTTTTCTTTTATTGGCTACGCCGCACAATCAATTCCAGTAAATGGAAAATCGGTTTTGAATGTGGTTCTCGATGTTAACAGCCAGCAATTGGGCGAGGTGATTGTAACAGGCGCATTGGGTGTTAAAACCCAGGCAAAAAACTTAGGTTATGCAACTGCAAATGTTACCCCTAAGGAATTGACCGCTACAGCGGCCATTAATGTTGCCAATGGTTTAACAGGTAAAGTTGCCGGTTTGGCCGTTTACGAGTTGGATAATAGCGTTGACCCCTCAATCTCTATTGTTCTCCGCGGTAATCGTTCATTGGAGGGTAACAACAACGCCCTTATCGTTGTGGACGGTGTTCCACTGCCTCAAGGGTCTAACTATTTGGCGGCTATCAACCCTAATGACATTGCCGACATCAGCGTTTTGAAAGGTGCAGGTGCTGCGGCTATCTACGGTTCGGAAGCATCAAACGGAGCTATCGTTGTTACCACTAAGCGTGGCTCAAGCAGCGGTAAACCCACAATTACCTATCAGAATGATTTTCAGGCAGAAAAGGTGGCATTTTATCCTAAATTGCAAACCACTTATGGCCCGAACGGCGGCGAACCAAACTATGTTGATCCAAACACTGGTTTCACCTTATATGTTCCTTACGAAAATCAGGAATATGGTCCGGCATACGATGGCTCAACTGTGATCATCGGCGCCCCGTTAGATAGCGCAAACGGTAAAAAAGTTATGGTAAAATATTCACCATATGCTACCAGCCCAATTGATGCATTCTTTCAAACAGGTATTACCGAGCAAAATACGATCACTTATTCAGAGGGTGATGCCAAGAACAGCTTCTACATGTCTGCTCAAAATTCATACAGAACAGATGTTGTTCCATTGGACAAAAACATAAGAAATGCGTTTTCTGTCAGAGGACACAGAACTTATGGCAAATTTTCGGTTGATTACTCCGTTCAGTATACTAAAACAAATTTTAGCACATACATAAACAATGGTGGAAACGGCGGAAGCGGTAACATATTTGGCCTGTCGGGCAGTTTTGTAACTACCGCAGGTGCTAACGACTTGTATTCGTCAATTCTTCAATTTCCAGCCTATTATAACCTTGGTTCCTATAAAGATCCGAATTCAGAGCAGGGCAACGTAAACAACTTTCCTGATGCTTACGCAATTAACCCTTACTGGATCATAAATAATGCAAGGAAAAACGTTCAACGCGATCAGTTATTAGGATCATTGAAATTCCAATATGATGTGACCGACTGGTTGTCGGCAAGTTATCACTTATCTGACAACTTTGGCCTTGACCAGGAGCGTTATACCAGGGCTTCAGTTACATTCAGCCCTTACGCTATCAGCGATTATTACAGCGCGGGTAACGTTGGCTCAGGCTTTAAAAGTACAGGTGGCGCGCAAGGCGTAGTATATGACTATGACGCGTATGGCGATGGAACTCCCTCCGGCCAATCACGGATACAGGGCGATGCGATCCTGGATCTGCACCACACTTTCGGCGATTTTAAAACCAGTTTGTTAGTAGGTAATAGTATTTACCAGGAAAACTTTAAAGACGTATGGAACGGAAGCCAGCAATTGCTTGTTCCAAACGTGTACAACGTTGCCTACATTGGCGGACAGCCTGGAGCAGGCGAAGGCAGTTCTGTAATACGTAACATTTCATATTTCGGCGACTTGAACATTGGCTTTAAAGGCTATTTGAACTTAGAAGCAACTTTAAGAAATGAGCAGGATTCAAGGCTTGCTGCAAAAGTACGCAGCTTTTCTTATCCATCGGTAAAACTTGCTTTTGTGCCTACAGATGCTTTTGATGCATTGAAAAATAATGATGTTTTAAGTTTTGCTAAAATATACGGATCATTAAGCCGCGTGGGTTTAATTAACGTAGGCGCTTACCAGATAAATAATACGTTTGGCGTGGGCGGCGGCTTCCCTTACGGCTCATTAGGCGGTTTAACGCTGGGCGGTACAAACTACACCACTCTGAAACCTGAAATCACTACAGCATCTGAAGTTGGTGCCGAGTTTGGTTTCCTGAAAAGCCGTATCGATCTTACTTTAACTTATTATAACGAGTTTGATAAGAACCAAACTGTATACGTGCCAACATCTGAAGCAACAGGGTTTAGCCAAACCTTATTAAACCTGGGCGAAACACAGTCGCAAGGTTACGAGGCACAAATCACAGGCCAGATATTAACTACCGGCGCACACAAATTTGGATGGACAGTTGGAAGTAACTTTTCTATAAACAATTCAAAAGTTATCTCGCTTACCGATGGCGTAACGTCATTGCCACTGGGTAATAACCAATATGCTGTGGTAGGCCAGCCATTCCCATTATTGCAAGGTACCGATTTTGTAAGAAGCCCATCAGGAAAAGTAGTTGTAAGCCCGACCACCGGCAATCCTACAACTGCATCCGGCCTTACTACTTTTGGCAGAACGACTCCTAAATATGATTTGGGTTTAAACACCAATGTAAGCTACGGCTTTGTAAGTTTAAGCGCTGTTGCTGAATATCGCGGCGGTGATGTAATCTACAACAACATAGGCCAAACACTTACCTTTACAGGCGCTTCTTTTTACTCAGCCTCAAACGGAAGGGAAAACTTTATTTATCCAAATTCAGTGATCCAAACCGGCCCAAATACGTTTGTTAATAATACAAGCGTTAGTACCGTTAACGGTAATTACGGTTTCTGGCAACAGTCGAATTTTAGCAAAACGATGAGCCCATTTGTTTCGAGTGGTGCGTTTTGGAAAATAAGGGAAATAAACTTAACGTTTAACCTTAACCAATTTGTTAAACAAACAAAGTACCTTAAAGGCCTTTCGGTATCGTTAACAGGAAGAAACCTTTGGTTATTTACACCAAAGAGCAACTCTTATACAGATCCTGAATTCTCTGACACGAGCCCTAATAGCTCTACCAGGGGTGTTAACGACGTGAACCAATTACCTGGTACACGGGTATTCGGTGGCAGTCTTAAAGCAACGTTTTAAACAATTTAAATTTAATCGAAATGAAAAAATATATCCTAATCGTATCGGTTCTTTCACTCGCACTTGGCGCGTGTAAGAAAACGTACCTTAACCAGGAGATAAACCCGAATGCTCCCTCTACGACTACGCCACAATTTACATTGTCAGCCGCGGAAAATACCGCCGCAGCAATTACTGCAAATGACTATACTGAATATGGCGTATGGGCAGGTTACTGGACCAATAGCGGTAACTATACGCCAAGCACGGAATTGGCGCAGTTCTCGTTTTCAACAACAGATTTTCCAGGACCAGATTGCTGGGATGACCTGTACAGCAACCTTGCCAATATTAATTTATTGCAAAGCAGTACACAGGGTACTGCAGGGCTGTCGAATTTTACTGCGATAGCTTTAATTCTAAAGGCCTATGATTTTCAGCAGTTAGTTGATAATTTTAATAATGTGCCTTACACCCAGGCATTTCAGCCTTCAAAATTTCTGTTTCCTCAATATGATAACGGGCAGGATATTTACAACGACCTGGTGAAGCAGCTTGATGCAGCGATCTCGCTTATTCAAAAAAACCCTGGCGCTACCAATCCTGGTTCATCTGATATCATATACGGCGGTGTTATGTCAAACTGGGCTAAATTTGCAAATACGATGAAGTTGCGTTTAGCAATACGTCAAAGCAATTTGTCTACAAATGCTGCTAAAGATGCCCTGGCATCAACAGCAGCCATTGGCTATATCGATAACAAAACTGAAGCGGATGCGCAACCAGGTTATTCAAACACAGCCGGCAAAGAAAATCCATTTTACGGGAATTTCGGGTTTGATGCAACGGGAAATACAACTTTCCCATACCTGTTCTACAGGGCAAACCAGGTTGATACCGATATCATGCACCAGTTGAATGATCCGCGCGGCCATTATTATTATGGTGTGGTTCCGCCCGCTGCCGGCAGCCCGCTGCTGGTGGTAAGGGGTAACCAGTTGGGTAATAAAAATAATGCAAGTAACTCAAATACCAGCCCTATCGGCCCCGGTTTGCTAAAATCGCCCTCTCAGCCAAGTCCTGTTTTTTCAAGTTACGAATCGTACTTCCTGCAGGCTGAAGCGGCCTTACGCGGATGGATTCCCGGAGATCCGGCAACCCTGTATGCGGCTGGCATAGCGGCTTCTTTCAATGCAGTTGGTTGCCCTGGCGCTGCGGCTTATGCTACGCAGGCGCAGGTTGCTTATCCAACAAGTGTACCAGACGGCTCACCTGTAGGAACAACGCTGTTTCAGCTGCAGTTACAGGCGATCATTACACAGAAATATATCTCGCTGAACGGGTTGTTTAACAACGAAGCGTATACTGAATTCAAAAGGACAGGTTATCCTGCTTTACCGCAAAACCCGGCATCTGCCGATCCAAACGCGTTATCAGGAACACTGCCGACAAGGTTGCCTTATCCTTCCAGCGAGTTGACTAACAACGGCGCGGTTTTGGCTAAGCAGGGTACCATAAATCCATTAACCGACAAAGTTTTTTGGGATAAATAAAAAAAAACACAGACATGAAAAAAACATTATATTCAATCACGACAATATTAGTGATCACATTGGCATTCGGACTTAGTTCTTGCCTTAAGGATTCACGATATGTAGACTTTACCAATGTTGGTACATTGATAGAGTTGCCGCTCTCGGCTTATGATGGGATTGGTAATCCTGCACCCGAGGCTTTGCCAATTAAAAGTACACCGCAATCGTTTCCATTGGTTGTTAACGTAGCTTCGCCAAAGCCTTTGAGCACTGCTGTAACCGTTACTTTTAAATTGAATACAGACAGCCTTGCAAAATACAATGCAAAGTACGTACGCGACAGTACCGCCTACGCTAATGATACAACCGGCACTGTACCGGCACCACCAGAAGCCGGCCAGTATATATTGCCACCGGCTAACGCTTATTCCATACCAAGTTTATCGTGTACCATCCCGGCAAATCAAAGAATGGCCAGCATTTCCATATCGGTTATTACTGCAAATCTTGTACCAGGGGTACTTTATGCTATACCACTAACTATTGTGAACGCAAGCGGACAAAAGATCAGTAACTACAATACTGTTTTCTTTGCACCTCAGCCAAAAAATAGCTATGATGGTAATTATTCGGTAAAAGGCCATATCGAAAGAAATAATGGAGGAGTTCAAGATCCGAATTTAGGCGGAACTATCAAGTCCGGTGTTTTTTATCCGGTGGCAACTACCGGTGCTAATAGTGATTCATTTAACCAAACTTGGGCAGATGGTTCAATTGCAGGTGGTATAAATCCATTGATTTTAACGGTAAACCCGGCGACGAACGCCGTAACTGTAGTCAGTACGATTAATGCTACTTTAGAAAACCTTCCGGGTTATAATTGCCGCTATGATCCTGTTAAAAAGATATTCTATATTGGGATCATCTGGAACGGTTTAGATCCAACAAACAGGTCTGCTATTGATACACTAACCTATTCAGGTTCCAGGTAACACGAAATCAATTTTAAAGACAAAAGGCCACCTTGCATATGCAGGTGGCCTTTTTTGTGTAAAATTATCGTTAAAATGCAAGTCCTAAGGCTATATTTGCAGATATTTACCAAAGTAAAACGAAACAATATAGCTGATGTTAAAAAAAATAATTTTTTCTGCCTGTTTATTTTTTGTTGCTGCAAATACGTTGTTTGCCCAGCAATTAAAAATTACGGGTAATGTAGTTGATGAGAAAGGCAATAGTGTACCATATGCTTTTGTAAGGGAGAGGCCTGCTAAAAATGCGGTATACGCCGATTCCGTGGGTAATTTTGCCATCAAAGTAAACACCCAATCCTATTTGGAAATCACCGCTCCGGGGCACAATGCTTCAACCGTAATGTTAAAAGGAGCGGATAATTACCAGGTTACCTTGCAGTCAATAGCCGCAAGCACAACAACTTCCAGCCAGGCACCGGGCACGAATTTCCATACCAATGTGCTTAGTCAACATGCCACTGCTGATAGGAGTAATCAAACCTTCTCGTACGGGGACGGGGCTGTTTTTGCCGCCGCGCAAAAGGAAGATGCACACGGCAGCAGGTTCTTTTTTGACGAATGGGTGCATGGTTACTTTATAAACCCCGACGATTCTCTCGCTCAAAACCCTGCTTATTTATACAACTACAATAAAATCACCGGCGATCTGCTCATCACCAAAGACAGGACCACAGCTATGCAGGTTGACCCATCGCAACTTAAATCCGTCACACTATTTAATAATAGCGGGGTTGGCTTTACTTTCGAAAAAGTAAGCAGCATTGATCCCGGCCATTTTGTGCTGTTGATATCATCAGGGAATAATTACAATATTTATAAGCGGATAGTAACGCACTTTAAAAAAATCGGATTATTCAAGTAACGGAATTTCTTCATCAGGGAATAATTACGACGAGTATGTTGATGATTACACTTACTTTGTTTACGATGTTAAAACCAAAGCAGTGCAAAAAATTGCATTAAAAAAGAAAGCCATTAAAGAGGCCTTTGCTGCTGACGAAGATAAAGTGACAGCTTATTTTAAAACTAATGACAGCGATATAGATGAAAACTACTTGCACGACCTGGGCGATTATATGAACAGGTAAGGGAAAAATATTTGATAACATCCGCTGCGATTTTTTCGCAGCGGATGTTTTATTCTATACCACCGAATAAAGTCACTGGTATTTACAAAACGACAGGTGATGGAAAAAGATGTCGGGTTTATCAGGCCTCCTGTTTTCCTTTGGCAAAAAAATTAAAAATTATTTTTTATCCACGCTAAGCCTTCCCGGCCCTACAAATATTAATCCTGCAAAAACAACTGCATCTTCAATGGCGTGTGCTGCTTCTTCCAGGCCGCCGCCTGTGGCCAAATGCATAGCTGCGGCAACAATAAGGTTGATGAGCAGCAACAAACAAACTGGCCGGAAAGCCAGACCGATGATAAGTAAAAAGCCACCAAAGGTTTCAACCGCAGCGCTTAAAAGCCCCCAAACTACCGGCCAAAAGTGAATGCCAACGTATTTTGTTGAGCTGCCCAATTGGGCCCACATTTTTGGGCCTCCGCCCAATTTGGGGTAGCCATGGTAAATAAACATAATGCCCAAACCAACGCGGATGATCAGTAGCCCAAAGTTTTTGTAATTGCCCAGTTTATCGAATAGCGCCATGTGTTGAAGGTTAGAGATTGGTTAATTAGAGGTTAGTGTTGCGAGGGGCAAAGATAAAGCAATCATGCTTCGGACAAAATAACTTCGTTGTTTTTTACTTTTAATGTTTGCATTTTCCCCAATACCAGGCTGCAGTTATCGGGGATATGGCCCGCCGGGAAATCAAAGCAAACGGGGTAGTCGTATTCTTTTATCACTTCCATAATAATTTCGGCTACGGTTTGCCCGAAGGGGATATCGTTATCCTTTACGTCGGTAAACCCACCAACAATTAAGCCGGCCAGGCGTGCTAATTTGCCGGCCCGTTTTAAGTTGCGCATCATCCGGTCGATGGAATATAAATATTCGCCAACATCCTCAATAAATAATATTTTGCCGGCGTAGTCGATATCCGAAACCGACCCGGAAACAGCGATAAGGAGCGATAAATTGCCACCAATCAACACGCCGGAACATTCGCCGCTGCGGTTTAGGTGGTGCGAGTTAAATTGGTAACTTAATGCTTCTCCAAATAGCGCCCTTCTTAAGGTTTCTAACGAATGAGCGGAGGCATCCGGAATATTTACGGGCATCTGCCCATGAATGGTTTGCGCGCCGTAATTGGCAAATAAATGAGCGTGCAACACCGTAATATCGCTGAAGCCAACCAGCCATTTTGGATGGGAGGCAAAGCGACTGAAATCGACCTGGTCAATCATTCTTACCGTGCCGTAGCCGCCGCGGGGCTGCTATGATGGCTTTGATACTGTCGTCATCAATAAAACGCTGCAGGTCATCGGCCCGCTGCTTATCATCCCCGGCAAACTGGTGGTACTCCAGGCCAACTGTTTCTCCTAAAATAACTACCAAGCCCCATGATTCCAATAGCTTTATGGCATCCGTCATCGGTGCCGGCAGCTTTTTTGCCGGGCAGGTGATGGCTATTTTGTCGCCTTTTTTTAAGGGAGGTGGAGTTTTTGAGTCTTGAGTCTGAAGTCTTGAGTCTGAAGTCGGCCTTGAGTTATTCATAGCCAATATTACCAAAAATTTAATAATTACGACCTGGGACTTTTGACTCCGGACTTCAGACTTTCAAAACTTTCGGACTAAAGAACTATCTTTGCAACAATTACGCGAATACATGTCGAAACTGAATAAATATAAACGTTTTACGGTAACATCTGCCCTGCCTTATGCCAATGGCCCATTGCACATCGGCCACCTGGCGGGCGCCTATATACCTGCTGATATTTTTGTACGCTACCTGCGCCTGAAGAAAAAAGATGTTGCCTTTATTTGCGGATCTGACGAACATGGCGCAGCCATCACTATAAAAGCAAAAAAGGAAGGCACTACGCCGCAGGCCATTATTGATAAATACCATAACCAGATAAAGGAAAGTTTTATTGAATTTGGGATAGCGTTTGATATGTATCACCGCACGTCATCAGCTATTCACCACGATCTTTCGCAGGAGTTTTTTTTAAACCTGTACGAGAAGGATGAGTTTATTGAGAAATTTTCGGAACAGTATTATGATGAAGATTTTCAGCAGTTTTTGGCCGACCGGTATATCACCGGTACCTGCCCCAACTGTAATTACCCCAGCGCTTATGGCGACCAATGCGAAAATTGTGGTACATCTTTAAACCCAACCGATCTGATCAACCCTATATCAACCCTGAGCGGTAAACCGCCGGTGCTAAAGCTGACCAAACATTGGTTTTTGCCTTTAGATAAATATCAACCCTGGTTGGAAAAATGGATAGATGCCAAAGAAGGGGAGTGGAAGGTGAATGTGTTTGGGCAGTGCAAATCATGGTTAAAATCGGGCTTGCAGCCACGATCCATGACGCGCGATCTGGATTGGGGTATTGACGTACCGCTGGAGGAAGCCAAAGGAAAAAAGTTATATGTGTGGATGGATGCGCCAATCGGGTATATCTCGGCCACTAAGCAATGGGCGCTGGATAACGGTAAAGATTGGAAATTATACTGGAAAAAACAGCCCAACGAGGCTGACGACACCTGCCTGCTGCATTTTATTGGGAAGGATAACATTGTGTTCCATTGTATCATTTTCCCATCGATATTACATGCACACGGCGAATATGTTTTACCACAGAATGTGCCCGCCAACGAGTTTCTGAATTTAGAGGGCGATAAACTTTCCACCTCGCGCAACCACGCGGTTTGGCTGCATGAATATTTAGAAGAATTTCCCGGCCGCCAGGACGAACTGCGCTACGTGATCACCTCCATACTGCCCGAAACCAGCGACAGTGAATTTACCTGGAAAGACTACCAGGCGCGTGTAAACAACGAACTGGTTGCCATATTGGGTAACTACGTTAACCGGGTAATGATACTGATGCACAAGTTTTACGGTGGTAAAGTTGAAAGCGAAGGCGGGAAAATTGTATTAACCGACAAGCATCTTGCTGCCGAAACCGGCCGTTTATATGATGAACTGGAAGCCAGCCTCGAAACCTATAAGTTCCGCCAGGCTTTGCAGTCGGTCATGGAAATTGCGCGTTTGGGTAACCGTTATCTGACCGAAAAAGAACCCTGGAAAACGATAAAGTCAGATCCGGAAGCGGCGCGCGAAGCTTTGCACAATAGCCTGATATTGATAGGCCACTTAGCCAGTTGCCTGCAGCCATTTTTGCCAAACACAGTAAAGAAAATGGTGGATATGCTGAATATTCCGTTCGCAGCCATTGCGTTTGATGCGGAGATGACCTTTGAAAACGGCCACCAATTAAACCCGGCGGCCCTGTTGTTTGAGAAGGTTGAGGACGACGCCATCGACTACCAGATGCAAAAGCTGTTTGATAAAAAGGCAGCCAATGCCCCTAAAAAACAAACGGAAGTTGTGCCGGCCAGGGAAAGTATCAATTACGAAAGCTTTGCCGCGATGGACATCCGTACGGGTACCATATTAACTGCGGAAAAGGTGGCCAAAACAAAAAAGCTGCTGAAGCTTACGGTTGATACCGGTATCGACCAACGCACCATCGTGTCCGGCCTGGCCGAATATTTCGAGCCAGAAGCCATCATCGGCCAAAAGGTAAGCGTACTGGTAAACCTGGAACCCCGCGAAATAAAGGGAATCCTGTCTCAAGGCATGATCCTGATGGCCGAGAATGCCGAAGGGAAGCTGAGTTTTGTGTCATCAGGAGAAGATATGCATAATGGATCGGTGATTAGATGATGTGCAGATGAGGATTACCGATAGATTTACGAAGTTTTTAAAACTTCGTAAATCTGAAACCGGCTGCCCTTGACTAACTCGTTCAAAATTCGCACCTTTGCAACGATTTAGGGAATGGATAGGATAAATCTAAAATCGTAAATCCGAATTCCGAAATCAAAAAGGTCCCGTAGTTCAACGGATAGAATAGGAGTTTCCTAAACTCTAGATATGAGTTCGATTCTCGTCGGGACCACATTTATACACATCCATGGGAACGGCATGGGAAAGATTGTTGAAAGCCTTCAGATAAAAATCTGAAGGCTTTCTAATTAAAATTAGATAATTCAAAAAGTAAGCCAAACCAATATCATCATTTCAATTATTGTTTCAGGCCGCTTAATTTCTTCCTCGTTTCAGGCGATTCCTTTAGAGATAATGCTTTCTGGTAATTCGCTATCGCATTTTTTTTGTCGCCTTTTGTGGCATACAAATCCCCCAGATAAGTATATGCCACCGGGCCCTTGGGATAATTGATGATGTTCATTTTAAACATGGCTTCAGCCTTGTCAAACTCATTTTTGCTCAGCACAAAAAAGCCAAGGTTATTGACCAGATCTTCTGGTGGCAACATAATACTGCCATCTTCCGCTGTGATCCCGTATTTTGAAGTTAAATTTTCAAAATGGTCTTTCAAGTAGGCAGCTAATGGGAAAGTTGGGTCGGTGAAATAGCTGTCCTGCGTTTTTAAGGCATAATCCTTAAAAATAAAACGGAGGGCATCATAAGTCGCCAGCAACGAGACCGAGCCATGTGAGTCTTCATTATAATATTTGAAATTTGCCTTAAGGCCTCCCTTGTTGCCCATGATATAGTCGCGCAGCCTGAGTATAGACCGGGAATGAATGGTCCCGGAAGTCGTATCGATTTTTATGGTTGTGGTATCCATTCCGGGAGGCAGTGTATTGGCCATACCTAAAAACAGGGATACCCCGGGGTACGTATTGCTTGGCAGGGTTTGCTCCGTTTCTTGCAACAGTTTTTGACTATCCCACCACATACTCGGGTCAATGGCGATATAACCCCTGAACAAGGTTTTGTGGTGTACCAGCGCATTAATAACCATAATGCCGCCGTATGAATGTCCAAGGAGTACCCGGTAAGAAAGGGTTGGATAGATGGAATCAATATGGGGCACTACTTCATGTTCGATAAATGCGGTAAATATTTCGCCGCCACCTGAATTTTTGGCGATATTGTCGGTGATCCACAAGCCACTGCTCACCCTGGTTGGGGTAAGGTCCCTTGTGCGGTTAGTATTGGGTATCCCGACGACGATCATTTCAGGGCAGATGTCGTTCCCGTTGACGGAACTTAGGTAGTCGACCATCCCCACAACGGCGGTAAAACACCGCTCGGCATCCAGGACATAAACAACGGGGTACTTTTTTTTCTTATCCCAGCTTGCAGATGCAGGCACATGTACCCAAATTTTCCTTTGTTCATTTAGAAGCTTTGAATGGATGCTGTCTATAGCGCCAATAACAACAGAGTTGTTTGTCTGCGCTTTCAGTGACAATAAAATAATGCTTAAAGCGCATGTTAAGATCAATGGTTTCATAATCGATTTGCTGATTATAAGACATCAAATAATTTGTAAAGTGACACTATAATTTCAAAGAGTTACTTAAATGCAATCAAGCAAGGTCAACTAATCTGTCTATGGTCGGTGTATAACGAACGATATTTATTTCTACAAACCCGCCGCACAATACAAATCAGCCATAAAAGAGTTCGAGTTTTGTAGTCTAAGGACCACATTTAAAGTCATCCATGGGAACGACATGGGAAAGATTGCAAAAAGCCTTCAGATTATATCTGAAGGCTTTTTGATAAATTAGACATAGTTTAGTGACGATACTGTAAGTAAAGCTAAATATGTAAACAGGAATGTATACCAAAGATCAATTTCTTAAACTAATTGATACGCATATAAAGGAATATGGGTATCATATTACTATTGTCACCAGTTGTCCTAACCCCAGATATGCATATTCAATTGGATTGAGTTATTTGGTTAATTTTGAAATAATTTTCGCGGGAGGAATCATTTATTCAAAAGACGAGGTAGAAATAATATTTGACGCTGTTGTTGATAAATTAAAAACCGAGAAAAACATAAATGATTTGAAAATCTACGTTGAAAATTTAGGCTTTTTTTCGCTCAATAATGTAGACGATTCATGGTGTAAGTTAATGATGTTAGGTGTTTTTTGATTATTATAAAGTTAATAACTTTAAAGCATTTCAAATTATACCAGATTCAATACATTACACCCTTGATATTCCCGACATGTCAAAAGAATGGATTAATTCCACAGAACCTATTTGGCAATGGCTAAATCAAGAGTGGGGTTATTCTGTACCCGTAAACTCAACCGTCATTACTAATATAAATACTCTTTTTGGTGAAGAAATTACGGAATTAACGAGATGGGAAAATGATGAGTGGGAAATGTTTGCTGGTCCTGGACCCGATGTAAAAAAAGAGGATGTGAGGGTCGTGCCATTAGCAACTATCCTTGGAATTGACAAATCAATTTTGCCGGCACTCAAATTGGACATTGGTGAAGGATTGTGGCGAGACTCCCGAGAATCGGAATGGAATAATTGGGAATAATACCACGGTTACAGATGTTATTATCAAATCACATAATCATCCTCCAAACCCGCCGCACAATGCAAATCAGCCGTAAAAGAGTTCGAGTTTTGTAGTCTAAGGACCACATTTAAAGTCAAAAAGCCTTTAGTCGCAAGTCTGAAGGCTTTTTTGTGGGGTGTTTCCACCCAAGGAAATTGCCCGACCGTCTATCAAAAATTCCTCTTTTTATATCAAATTAAATTACTGTATTTTAGATTACCCCTAATGTATTACCAATTTATTAAACCTGACAATTAACAAGAAAAAAATGGAACAGCAAACTAACCAGCCATCGCCAGAAAACATTATGAAAATTGGCACGGGCTTTTGGGCCTCAAAAATTCTTTTAACAGCAGTAAGTTTTCAATTATTCACCCGGCTTGCAGAGAAGAAAACGATGAAGGCCAAAGATGTCAAAGACCTTTTCGGATTTAAATGCACAGACAGGAATGTTTATGATTTTTTAGATGCTTTAACCGTGTTTGGGTTTTTAAAGCGCGAAGGTATTTTGGAGACAGCCGTTTACTCAAATACAGTGGACACAGATACATTTTTAGATAAAAACAAACCATCGTATATTGGGGGCATCCTTGAAATGATGAACAATCGTTTATATGGATTTTGGGGTACCCTGGGCGAGGGCCTGCTTACCGGGCTTCCGCAAAACGAAGCAAAAAGGAGCGAAGATTTTTTCGGTTTGATATACCAGGACCCGGAAAAATTAAAAGAATTTACCGGTGCCATGACGGGTATTCAAATGGGCAATTTTATGACCTTTGCTGAAAAATTTGATTTTACAAAATATAAAACGCTGATTGATGTGGGCGGTTCGGGAGGGGTGCTTTCACTTATGGTTGCGAAGCATAACCCCCACATGCATTGTACAAGTTTCGATCTGCCGCCGGTTGAACCTATAGCAAACGCCACCATACAGCAATTCGGGTTATCAGATCGTGTAAAAACCGCAAGCGGCGACTTCTTTACCTCGCCTATACCCAATGCCGACGTTGTTGTAATGGGGAATATCCTTCATGATTGGGACGAAGAAAACAAAATAGCATTGATGCGAAAAGCTTATGACGCGCTCCCCGCCAACGGGGTATTTGTAGCAATTGAGGGCATAATTGACGATGAAAGAAAGCAAAACGTTTTTGGCATGATGATGAGTTTGAATATGCTTATTGAAACGGGAACAGGATTTGACTACACATTTGCCGATTTTAACAGGTGGGCAAATATTGTAGGGTTTAAATCAACCTCGCTGCTTCCGTTAGCAGGGCCATCAAGTGCGGCAATAGCATACAAATAAAAGCGGTTAACTTTAGCGATCTTCGACACCTGGTGGCATCGTTTCACGTGTATCCATATAATCTGCAAAATAAAAGATATTGCCGTTGTTATCCACCACTGCAAATTGCCGCAAGCCCCAGGGCATCATGCGCAGCGGGCCGTTGGGATGGATGAGCTCCAGTTGCTGGTACTCGTGGTAAAGTTTTTCGATGTCGGTTACGTAGATGTAACAGCCCATGTTACGGCACGTTTCGGGGTCGCTGCAGGGAAATAAGTGTATATGGATGCCATCGCGAACAAATATCAAATAGCCATTATTACTTTCATGGAAAGTAAAGCCAAGCTTTTGTGTGTAAAAAGCCATCGTTTCGGCCTCGTTTAGCGAAGCCAGGATGGGTGTTGAGCGTTTAAACATTGCGGCAGGATTTGGTTAACTACGATGGAAATTTACGGCTATTTTATAAAAACGCAAATGATGAGTTGCAATCGTTGATCGATAACCGCGGAAAAAATGTATGCATAGCCGGAAAGTATCCGGAAGATGTGCTTTGTTTAAATGAATCGGATTAACTTTGATCACATCAGTATGAAAAAACTAGTTTTATTACCCTTGTTATTTTTTGCTTCCGTTTTATTTGCACAACCAAAATTGCCGGTTATTAAAGCGACATTAAAAAGCGTAGCAATACGGGACGGCGATTATTTGGATAAAAATGCCTGGAACCTGTCGCCGAAAGTCCGGCCCGATATTTTTACCGCCGACCGTACCCGCAAAACTAAATGGGTTACGTTTTATACCGACATCGATTCGATAAGGGTGAAAGTGAGGCCGGGGTCGGTTTTTGATTTTGTGGTACTGCTAAACGGGAAAGATTCCTGTTATACGCGGATCGTCAGTGCGATTCCGCCGAAAGATCTGGCTAAAAACAGCGTTGCAGTAAACGATACCATTCCGTTTACGCTCACGTCGTTTAATGCCATTTGCGTGCAGGCTGTCATCAACGGTACGGATACTTTGAAAATGCATTTTGATGCCAGCGCTTTTGATTTTAGGTTAACCCGGGATGCCGTATTGAAGAAGACGAAATTGTTATCCGATCAGCCTGATGCCGTCGCCGGTAAAACCGCGCCTGATTATAATAAGATGAACCATGTTGCTACGCTGCAGATGGGAAACAAAGTGTGGAGCAACCCGCCGCTGGGCACCACAAAACTTACTGCGCATGATATGGACGGGAGGTTTGGCTGGAATTTATTTGAAGGCAAACAGGTGGAGATAGATTATGACCGGATGCTGCTGATCATTCACTCCAGCCCCCCAAAGGATTTGAAAGGTTATGTGCGCTCGAAGATGGGGTTTGCCCGTTCTTTCCCTTATATTAAAGGAACTTTTGCGATCGCCGGCAAAAAATACACGGGTAATTTTATGATGGACACGGGTTCGGAGGGAGCTATTATTTTAGACAGCGCCTGGGTTAGCGAACAAAATTTTCCAATTGACCTGAAACTGATCCGGTCATCCATACTGCGGGACCCGCGTGGTGTAAAATACGAAACCCGGACCGTAATATCCCCCGGGTTTAACATCAACAGTTTCGGGCTAGCCAATATCCCAACGCTTTTACTGCCCGCCAAAAATCCGGCAGGCTTCCCGATCAATTTTTTGGGCAATGATCTTTTAAAGCGCTTTAATATGATCCTCGATTTTGAAAACGATTACGTGTATTTGAAGCCGAATAAATTGATGGGGGTGAAGTATAGGGAGAGCTCGTAGGGAATATTTTTAATAAAAGGTTTAAAGATGAAATTTTACAAGCATTGTTCGCTATTGATCATCGTATTTATCACATCCGGTGCCGGTATGGTATTTGGCCAGGGAGGCGTACTGCATGATTCAACATCAAGATATGCCCACATCCTTAAAAGCGGCATTTTACGCATAGGCGTCCCCGGCGATTATGCCCCCTTTGCCATTGCTAAAGGCGATTCCCTATCCGGCGCCGACATCACGCTTGGCCGTGCATTAGCCTCGGCAATGGGCGTTAAGCCGGTATTTGTAAAAACAAGTTGGGCCAATCTTTCGGCAGATATGAAAAATGACACCTTTGATATTGCACTCGGCGGCATCAGCATTACAACAGAAAGGGCGGCTTTGGCAAGCTTCTCCATACCTTACCATAAGGGCGGCAAAACATTTCTTTGCCGCCGGGCAGACAGCGCGCGTTTCTCGACGGCGAAGGCGGTAAGTAAACCGGCAGTGCGTGTAATTGAGAACAAAGGAGGAACAAATGAATCGGTGGCGCGGGCATTATTTCCGGCAGCGACACTTCAGGTATATCCCAACAACATCGGGGTGTTTAACGAGATCATCATCGGGCACGCCGACGTGATGGTGACAGACGACACCGAAGCCGACCTTAAAGCTAAACAATATCCGCAGCTATGCCGAAGTTTCGCGGGCACTATTACTAAAAGTGACAAGGCATTGTGGATCCATACAGACGCGGCTTTGGTTGGTTTTGTAAATAACTGGCTGCAAAAGGAATTGGGGATGGGTATGCCGCAACAATGGTTGAAGGAGGCAATGGCGCCGGATCATTAATAAAACTTTTTTATGATCAATAATACCGACCTTCGCAGCGAAAAGATAATGCATAAAATGCCCTCAGATCCAAAACAAGCCCCCGCCGAAAAAGAAAACCTGCACCCGCGGAACAGTCACCGTGCCGGGTACGATTTTAAGCAGCTTTGTAAAAGCAGCCCGCAGTTAAAAGTATTTGTATCACTGAATCAATATAATGATGAGTCGATAGATTTTAGCAACCCGGATGCAGTGAAGGCGCTGAACAAAGCGTTGCTGAAACAATATTACGACGTGGCGGATTGGGATATTCCCGAAGGTTACCTTTGCCCGCCGATACCCGGCCGGGCGGATTACCTGCATTATGCCGCCGACCTTTTAGGCGAATTGAACAACGGCGCCATTCCCCGTGGCAAAAAAATAAATGTGCTTGATATTGGCGTCGGCGCTAATAGTGTGTATCCCTTAATTGGCGCCAGTGTGTACGGCTGGCGGTTTGTGGGTACGGATATTGATCCGGCGGCTATCCGTGCTGCAAAAGATATTGTTTCGGCAAACAAAGCTTTCCAGGATAAGATCATCTTCCGGCTGCAAACCAATAAAGCCAATATTTTTAAGGGCGTTATTAAACAAGGCGAGGGATTCGATATTACCCTTTGTAACCCCCCGTTCCATGCATCCTTACAGGAAGCGCAACTATCTGCAGCCACAAAGTGGAAGAAATTGGGGATAGCTAAACAAAACGCCGCTTTAAATTTCGGCGGACAAAAATCCGAGTTATGGTGCTATGGCGGCGAAGCCGGTTTTATACGCCGCATGGTGGAGCAAAGCGTTATGGTAGCAAAACAATGCCTGTGGTTTTCGACATTGGTTTCTAAGAAAGATACTCTCCCGGTTATCTATAAAGCCCTAAAAGCAATTAAAGCGCTGGATGTGAAAACCATCAGCATGACACACGGGCAAAAAACAAGCCGCATCGTAGCCTGGACATTTTTAACCCCGGCTGAGCAAGCCGAATGGCGGGATACATTTTGGAAGGATAAGGCATAAGGAAATTCTTATAAATTGACAGGCGAGCCACATGCTGGTCGCGATTGCAAGCTTCTTCGCTGCGCACAGGATGTCAATCTTCTTGTTTTCTTTGTCATGCTGAATGAAATGAAGCATCTTCTAAAGCCTGTTACCACGCGACTGGTCGCTTTTAGAAGATCCTTCGCTCTCGCTCAAGATGACAAATGTTTTTTTAGGATCCTGAGCAATCAAAAGTTATACCCCAATCCCCCCAAAACCGTTACAATTAATAAGGCAATTATTTTATAGATTTGGTATTCAAAAAACACCGTCCATGATCAAATCAATCACCCTCTCCACCATTTTTTGCCTGGCATTGATACAGGCCAACGCGCAAACGCTAACCATGCCGCCCGAAGTAATGCAGGCCTATGCAAAAGGCACCCGGTCGGAAAGCGGCAAGCCCGGAAAAAAATATTGGGAAAATCATGGGCGTTACAATATTTCGGTAACGATGACACCGCCCGACAGGACGATTAAAGGTGTAGAAAGCATAACCTATTTTAATAACAGCCCCGATACGCTGCGCAGCCTGAATATGAAGCTGATCGTAAACGTTCACCTTGGCGCCGGGCGTAACAGCGCTGCTGATCCCGAGGCGGGCATACATGTAGATAACCTGGAGATCAACGGAGCAAAAGCCGCCTGGGATAATGCAAAAGCCATCACCACCAATCAAATAGTCGACCTCGCTTCGCCGTTGATGCCGCACGATTCCTTAAAACTCAATATCACCTGGCATTACCAATTATCGAAGGGTAAAGGGCGCGACGGCGCAATTGATTCCACCACATTTTACCTGGCTTATTTTTATCCAAGGGTATCCGTATATGATGATTATAGGGGCTGGGATACCCAGCCGCATACCGGCGGACTGGAGTTTTACAACGACTTTAATGACTATACGCTGGAAGTTACCGTACCTAAAAATTATATCGTATGGGCAACCGGCACCCTGCGCAATCCCAACCAGGTTTTGCAGCCCGATGCTGCAAAAAGACTTCAGGAATCCATGACCAGCGACTCGACCATCCACATTGCTACCGCGCAGGACCTGGCCAATAAAAATATCACTGCTCAAAACGCAACCAACATGTGGTTGTGGACAGCCACCAATATAACCGATGTGGCTTTAGCCGTAAGCGATCATTATGACTGGGATGCCGCAAGTGTTGTCGTTGACGACAAAACACATCGCCGAACAAGCGTTCAGGCAGCTTTTGCTGATGCCTCCAACGATTTTCATCACTATGTGCAGTTTGCGCACAATTCGTTAGACTGGTTCTCGCACAATTTGCCGGGCGTGCCATATCCGTTCCCGAAAACTACATCCGTACAGGGATTTGCTGATATGGAATACCCGATGATGGTAAATGACAGCCACACCCCCGACCTTACCTTTGCCCAATTGGTGCAGGACCACGAGATAGCGCACACCTATTTCCCTTTTTATATGGGCACCAACGAAAGCCGTTATGCGTTTATGGACGAGGGCTGGGCGACGACATTTGAATTACTGATAGGCACTGCCGAAAAGGGCAAAAAGGTGGCCGATGATTTTTACAAAAAGTTCCGTGTTAACCGGTGGACGCATGGACCGCACGAAAAGGAAATGCCAATAATTACCCCATCCCCCGACGTAACTTTTGGCGGCGGTAATAACGCTTATGGCAAACCATCCTTAAGTTATTTGGCCTTAAAAGATATGCTGGGCGACGACCTGTTTAAAAAAGCCCTGCACACTTATATGGATAACTGGAACGGTAAACACCCTATTCCCTGGGATTATTTTAGCTCGATGAAAACAGGATCGGGTAAAAATCTGGATTGGTTTTTTTACAACTGGTTTTTTACCCCTTATTACATCGACCTGAGCTTAGAAAAAGCAGAAAAAACAGGCAGTATTTACACTTTATCCGTCAAAAATATTGGCGGTTTTACAGTGCCGTTTGATGTGAATGTAACTTATGCCGATAGCACCACAGAAGCCTTCCACCAAACGCCGATAGTTTGGGAAAAGGATCAGAAAAACATTAAGGTTCGCTTTAAAGCTGCCAAACCGGTAAAATCCATAACGCTGGACGGTGGCATTTTTGTGGATGCGGATGATAAAAATAACACCTGGACGGCCCCACAATAGCTTTTATTGGTAAATCCACTGTTGAAAAATGCAGTGGATTTTTCCTTTATTACTCAAAATGCCAGCTTTTGCGCAAACACCGGGGGCATATAAAGCGTTTTACAGGCAGCCAAAACAAAAGTATTTTCATTAAAGCACCACGATGAATCCTACTTAGTTTTTCGTTGCAGCGACTACAAAGTACAGTTTTTGCTATGCCGTTGCCTTCAGTATTAGGGGTATGAGACATTTTTAGCTGGCAGAATATATTTTTTGCGGAACCTTTTCATAAAAGACCAATTCTTTAACCTGGGCAACCTCTGCACGCACTGCAATTGGAAAACTGAGGCCGATGTTACTGTTTATATAGTCCCTGCCTGTGTCGGCAAACCAACCCCATTTATTGAAGTAATGTATCGCGCTCCGGATATGTAATAACACCAACTTTGAAAGTTTGTACGACCCCTGCGCCAGGCGGTGTTTAATAACTATGGCAGGGTAATACAAGGTTACCGAAACTTCATGTATCCTCCTGGTCAGGTCAACATCTTCAACGTAAAGGAAAAAGTTCTCGTCAAACCCGCCAACCTCTTTTAAAACAGAAGACCGGATAAACATAAAGCAGCCGGGCAGGTTGGCAATGTTCATCGGTTTTGAATAATCCTTGTCTAACAGTAGATAACTATCCAATTCGTTTTTAAACAGTGGTTTTAAAAAGCCGGGGATAAATCGCCTGGCGAACAGGTCAAACGGGGTAGGTAATTTCCTGCAGAAGTGCTGCAGTGTACCTTCATCATCCAATATTTTGGGGCTGATCATGCCAACTTCGCCATGGCTTTCCATAAAATCGAACGCTTGCTGCAATATCGCAGGATCGAAATCGATGTCGCTGTTAATAACCAGGTGATACTTTGCCGTATTTTTTTCGCAGTTTATCGCAATGTTATGGCCCTTGCCGTATCCAAGGTTAGCATTATTAAAAATGTAAGTGACGTTGGGAAATTCGGACAAAACCCTTAACGAGTCGTCGGCCGAGTTGTCAATTAGGTAGATCCTTTTGGTTAAAAAAGACCTATTGATTAATTTTAGAACTTGTGTAACTTCTTCTTCATCAGTATGAAAAAGGACAATGGATATACTTATATCTAACATACAAATTTTAATAGGGGCGTCTTAAAATTTTAATAACAAAATAATATTTAGATTTTCTGGGTAAAATTTATTGGATTATGATCAAAAATTTAACTAATCTGTTTTATCTAATGTTTCTTTTTGCCTAAAATTTTCTTCACCTGTTGAATAATTTTCCGGGTGAAAATCTTTTGCTAAATCTGAGTGTTGTCTAAAATCCCCATTTGGGGTTTATTTTTTTAATCTTTTCGCACTATGACAATCCATCAGGATTAAAAGATTGTAGTTTAATGCAATTATGTGACACCTCTATTTCACAACAGCGGAGCCTTCTAGCCGTAACGTCACTTTTTGGGTATCTTAAAAAAATCTATTCGAGCCCACACTGATCCAGATCTAACATTTAATATTCATTTTCGGATTTAATTAAAAATACCTGGCAATACTGCCTGTACTATTTCTAACTAAGCAACAAATAAGTGGGGTGTTGGTTTTGTTTTTTTACACAAATAATTAAATAATTTATTTAAACACGGCTATAAGTATTTTTAAGATTAAATAAATTATTTAATAGTGTAAATTTAGATATGAATATTAACTATTTTGGGAAGTGGAGTGCCTGATTAGCAGTGGTTTATTTTATAGATAATAATAAATTACTTTTAATAAGTGTATTAAACGGAAAGTTTTTTTATAAAAAGCCTGGGGAGTGCCCGGCCAACTAATACCCGTTTATTTACCTTTTGCCAAAAACTTGTTTTTATTTTAACGTCGAATGTGTTGGATGCATTTGTTTGGTGCCGCCTGTGCATACCTAAAACTTCATTCAAAAAATGGGGCTTGTAGAAAAGGTCGGCTACCACGCCGATCCAAAGATCGTGATTGGGAATGGCCGGCGGGAACGGCAGAATTGAGCCGAGCATTTCTTTTCGGAACCCCATGCAGTTGCCCATATAGGTGTTCCGTTTGAAGTTTTTGAGAAAGCCCTTCCCGGATTTTGCATGTTGAAAATAGGAAGGTTTAATAATGTTTAAATCATCATCTACAATGCTGCAGTCGCAAATTACCACATCGTATTGCTTCAGCAGGGCTACCATTTTTTTAATTTTGGTATTAAGCCAGATATCATCCTGGTCAGCCAGGAAAATGTAGCTGCCTTTTACATAGGCTAGCCCATTCTGAAAATTACCCACAGGGCCTTTCAGTCCTTCATTTTTATGGATCTTTACCCGGCTATCGTTAAAGGCCTCCAAAATTTTGATGGTGCCATCGGTTGATCCGTCGTCACTAACTACTAATTCATCATTTGCTGAAAGTTGGTCTAAAATGCTTTTTGCCTGCTGATAAATATATTTTTCTCCATTGTATGTCGCCATACACACACTTACAATTTCCATTCGCCAACTAATTATTTTCTTGTATTTGATTTTTTATAAGACTTATATTTTCCATTTTGTCCAACTCGCGCAGCTTTAGCATGCTTATAATTGCTATTGCGATAACAGTGATGCCCAACGGATGGTTAACGTAAGGATTGGTTGTTGAAACAAAAAAAATAAACAATACACACATATATAAACCGATGCTATTGCGCTGATCCGACCTTTTATAGGCCCGGTAGGCGACAAACAATACCGTTAAGTAGTAAACCAGACCGATGAGCCCTTGTTTGTGAAAAATTTCAAGAAATGATATTTCCATGTGAATGGGCCGTATTGGAACGCCAATACCACAGCCATGCCCAACAACAAACGACAAGGGCGTTACGCTCTGTTTTACTTGGTCAATTTGCTCGTAACGGGTTTGGTCGCTCTCGTCCTTGTCGCCAATATTGCCTTGTAAATTTAAGTACACCGCCAGTACAATGATGAAGCCAAAGGCGATGTATATCAGCGATTTGTAATTGAATTTTAGCAGCAGCCATTTAACAAAATATACGGCAGCCAGGGCAATGATAAGTCCCCTTGTGCCGGTTAAAATAATGGCTATCATGATGAGTACCAGCACCACGTATTTAACCCATGAATTTTTTGTGTACTGCTCCCAAACAATAAAGCCCACACATAAATAAATGTCGCCTGTATAGTTAACAAATCCGCTTTCGCCTTTAAACAGGAACACCGTGTTATTACTTTCTGCCGAGTTAATGGCACTATATAAGATAGCTATATCGCTGTATTTTAAAAAAATACAATACAGCACCAAATGGAAAACGGTAAGCAAAAGCGCCGATATTTTTAATAGGGTCAACAGGTACCTGATGTCGGCAGCGGTTTTTACCGAAAATGCGAGGTAACATAATAAAAACGTGTTGAGTAACGGTTTAACATCTTCAAAAATGTCTGCCGATGCCGCCCCGTTAACGTAGCCAATAACGGATGACAAAATATTCAGGAGTAAAAAGAAGATCATGATCACTACCACCTCGACAGGGAGCTTACGTTTTAGGATGAGGTAAACCAGGATAAGGCCCATGTAAACCAGGAAGAGGCACATGCGGAGCGTGAGGAACGAAGTAAATTCCACCAAACGGCCCGTACCGCCAAGAGAAAGCTCCAGCACTACGACGGTTAAAAAGGCGTATTTTATCTTCTGTAAACTCCCCGCCGTTTCCATTTTATATCATTTCCCTCAAATTTATATCCATTTGCTGCGGACGAACCTGAATTTGGATCTTAGTTTTTTAACCAGTCCCGACGAATTTTCAAGGCTAACAAAGTGATCAAGTTTTTTGTTCATTTTGCTATCCAGCCTGTTGCCATAATGTTCTTTAAAAAGTTTCCCCTGTTGAATATATCCCTTTAAAAAAGCAGAATCCTTATTGAACCATGCTTCAAAAAAATTATTGAACTTTTGGCTCAGGGTCACTTTGTTTTTATTGGTAACGCTATTAGCATGCACCCTGTACAGGATGGTCGGCTGTGTCGAATAGTTTACATGCCCGATAGCGAATGCCACTAATGCTATCCAGTGATCATGCATCTCTACCGTTAGCGGCATCAGGAGAAACTCCCTTAGCATTTCGTTGTTTATCAGCATGCTGCAGCCGGTAATGATATTGCCAAAAAGCACCGTATAAAAGTCGTTTTCGGCGGGCTTTATTTTGTACGTCTCCCAAAATGATGCACCCAGATCATGGCCATTTGCCGAAATCAACTGGAGATCGGTAAACACCACTGCCGGTTTATGGTCAACGTCAATTTCCCTCATTAATTTAAGCGAAAGAGACAGTTTATCATCCAGCCATATATCATCCTGATCGGCAAAGGCCGTGTATACGGCAGTTGACTGCCTAGCTCCTTTTATAAAGGAGGCCACCGGGCCGATGTTATTTTCGTTATCCAGCAGTTCAATAAAACTATGCAGGTTTTTGTATTCAGTCAAAATAGCCATCGATCCGTCCGTGGAGCGATCGTTTACAATGATAAACTCCTTTATCAACACGTCTTTTTGCGTTAAGATGGAGTCGATCTGCTCCCTCAGGAATTTTTCGCCGTTGTAAACAGCGAGTACGATGGTGATATCCGGCTGAGCTGTCATAAATTAATCAGTGAACTTTCCATACCTGCCGGTAAAGGCGTGTTTTATGGCTTTTAGCATAACCTTTAAGTATTTGCCTTTATCCGGGAAATAAACAAAGATCTTAAACACTTGCGTAAGCATATTCCGAACGCGGTTGACGACAAAAACAGGTGCGCTGAAAGCGAACTTTCGCCAAATGTATAAGTTGTTCCGCAGCACGTAATAAACCCGCAGCGGGCTATGCTTGCTTACTTTACGCTTTTTTCCGGTGATAAAATGGTTTACCACCACGTCTTCGCCTAAATGGTGTTTCAAAAATATTTTTTCTGTAGTGAGTATTTTATACCCGTTCAACCCTGCACGGATGCAAAATTCATTGTCCACTTCATCAATAAACAGCTTATCCATAAATCCCCCGAGGGCGAGCCAGGCTGATAAATTCAGCACATTGCCGGATGTGATCACAAAGCCAATCTGGAGCAGGCCAGCAAATGATGACGGTGCCGGTTTAAAATGGAGATCATTATAACTGGCGGCTACTATAGCGGTTGCCTCATAATCGATATCAACAACACTTTCAAAAAACTCAGCGGAATCAAAGTATGAATCCTGGTCCATGGTTAAGATCCAGCCATAACCATGGTTAACGCCCAGTTTGCAGCCTTCGTTTAGCGCCGTCGCGATCCCTTTATTCTCGCCGAAGGCATGGTAGCTTATTTTATCGCTAACCGCACAAATTTTGGTTATAAGATCATTATCGACTTGTTCGGAATTATCCATCACGTACAAATGCGACAATTGATCGATATACGTGCTTATATTGGCCGTAATACTTTCATCGGGATTATAAATAACCACCACGCCGCATAAGTTTTTTTTATCCAAATAGCCGGGAGTCATAAATTATAGCGTTTGCGCGTATTGATGCTGATGGAGTGAATAAATTGATTTCATGGTACCTGTTTAGTTTTCGCTTGGTTTGAAAATTTTAAAAAAGTCCGAGAACTTTAAGTTAAACTCCTTTATTACCTCCCACGGCCATTTCCAGCCCTGGTAACACAGGTCGATCAATCCCGGTGCAATAGCCATGCCCAAAAGCCCCAGGTTTGTAAATTTAAAAAAAGCAAACAGCAATAATATGGTGCCCGCGCCCGATAGCAACGAAGGTTTAACAAATGGAATATGATTTTTTGTGGAGATGATGGCCCCTGAGATACCCGAATTTAAACCAATGAGCGACGACACAGCTACCGCTATCAGCACGTTCTGGTCAAGTTGGGTGTCACTTTTAATGATGTGCAGGATAGTTTGCCCTAAAAATATAATAGCCAGGCTGGCGACGATAAAAATTGCATTAGTTATTAATACCCCCCGTACGTAAATTACTTTTATCCTTTCATAATTGTTTTCGACCCGCAAAAAAGCGATCTGGGGGAGAAAGGTAGACAACGAAATATTGGCGATGGCCACCATAATATCCATCATTTGCTTGGTTATACCGAATGAAGCAATAGCAGGCAGCGTTAAATAGAGCGAACCAATAAAAATAGAAGATTTTTGGATCATGAAGCCGCCAAACGACGTAATGCCATACTTAACGGCATTGGGGTATATCGCTCTAAGGATGTCTTTGCGGTCTTCGGCCTCGCAGTTGTTTAGTTCGGCCTTAATTTCCTGGGTAAAAAATATGCGTTGCGAAATAGTCCGGATAATGACGATGGACACTAGCTGGGCCAATACAAGCGCGACTAGCCCCAGGCCGGCAAAAATGGCAATCACCGAAACCAATAAATAGAGAATGTGCCCCAAAATGATGATCTGTTTGGAGACTTTTATTAAACCCCGGCCTTCCAAAAGCGCATCGTAATACAAAGTGTACAGGTTGTAGGTGTTTATGCTAATAAATAAAAACCATGCGATGTAAACGTCCAGCTTATCGCCATGGTAATTTTGCAAAAGCCGGTGGATGTAAACTGTGCCAATGCTTGCCAGCAGGCAAAATAGCACCAATGCTACCCTTGAATAAAACCAACGCATTGAACTTAGTAATCCCTTGAACAGGCCGTAATTTATTTGTCCTCCTGCATTAAAGTTGGTTTCGTGCCCATCTTTTTGCAGGGTCCTTACCCCGCTGAAAATGTAGGTGACGTTGCGGCTGAAGGATGAGTTAAAGCCAAAATCGATCAGGAACACTAACGCTGCGATAGACGAAAATATCGACCAGATGCCCACATCTTCGCTGGGCAACTTATGCAATATAAAAGGGAGCAATAAAACCGACGAGGAGATTTTAAAGAATGTGGCTAAATAGTTCCATATAACGTCGGCCCGGGTGATTTTCATTGTTCAGTAGGTTTTGGGGAGATATTACCGCCAATTATCAATCGGTATCATTCATTACGTTTTCAAAGATCTTTTTCAGCGTTATATAAATGGCTGATAAAAAAGCCATCAAGAAAAAGCCTGCTAAAAAATATTTGACCTTGCCCGGCTTATTTACCGTAAGCGGAAAAACCGGGTTATCAATCACCTGGATCAGTGGTGTTTCCTGTCGCAGCGAGATCTTTGCCAACTCCAAATTTTTAACAATTTCTGAATAAATCGCCGAACTGGCCTGCACGTCTACCTGTTTCCGTTGCGATGGCACCCTTAAAGCGGATATTAATGGGTTGGCGTTGGGTGCTGCGTCCATAGCATTAGCTACTCCGCTGATTGAACTGTTGAGCACCGCCCTAACACTGTCGGCCTGTCGTTGCAAAACCGATAAGTTTTGGGCCGATTTTTTGGTTTTTGTTTTGATGTAAAAATCATTAACGGTAGCTACCAGCCGGTCGTTAAATGCTTTCGCAAAAATCTCGTCGCCAAACGTTACATCAACGTTAACTATGCTGAGTTTTTTATCGGGCTTGGCTACGGTCAATATTTTTCTATTAATAGCGATAGTTATCGTGGTCATCAAACTATCCTGTGTACGGTTTAGGCTATCCAGCGGGGCATTAAAGCTGATGCTTTTGATATTATCGTCATCGGCCCAGGTTTTCCGGAGATTAAGGAAATCGATATAGCGGTCTATCAGCTGCTCCTTTTTGCCATTTATACTGATAGGGGACAAAAGCGTTTTCGCGATCATCGTCCTTGATGTGTACAGGTCGAGAATGTTATCACCTTCGAAGATCCCGTTTCCGTCGCCGCCGATATTTATGCCCGCTATGGAAGCCAGGCCCGCGTATTGCGAAAGGCCGGAGCTTTTATTTTCTTCGAGCACAAAACTGCAGGTAGCCGTGTATACCGGTTTTTTAATAAAAGCATAAACCAGCCCTGCCAGGCCGCCTACAATGCCCCAGGTAAGGATGATGAGCCACTTACGCCTGATAAACGCTGAAAAACTCCTTGTTTTCACGACCAGCTCTTTAAGGGAAAGAGAATCCTTTTGCTGTTTCATGATTTTATTGATCGATCCAAAATTTTAGCCATATTACTTATGCAGGCTGATAATACCCAATATAATTGCACCGATAGATGCAAGCCCCGTACTTAAACCCAAAATGGTTTGCAGCGAATTTCCTTTAGGCTCGGGCTTGGTGGGCACAAATATTTCGCTGCCGGGTTTAACATCCGGATGGTTGTTAAAAAATAAAAATTTACTGGTGCCCTTAACTGTTCCGTTCGGGTACACCACATAAGCGCCCCTGCGCAATGCACGGGGGCTAAATCCACCCGCGTTGAGTACATAATCCTTAAACGATTTTGAGTTGCTGTATACCACCGCGCTGGGGTACAGCACTTCGCCGTTTACACGTACAATTTGTTGCATCGTCGGGATGCGCACCAGGTCGCCATCTTCAATCAACAGGTCGATACTTGATCCCGGCGATTTTAATATCGCTTTAAGATCGATGCCCACGTAATTGTTCCTGGCCTGCAGGTCGGTATTGTCGGTGGAATCTTTGTATGAGCGCTTTAACCGGTTTAGCCGGTCCTGGCGTTCCTGTTCAACATACGTGGTGTCGCTTTTATTTTTGTTGATCCCTAATATGGCAATATTATCGCGTTTTAAAGTTCCGCCTTCAACATCTGCCGAAGCTGTTAACCCACCGGCGCGTTGAACCAGGTCCGAGATCTTTTCATCCTTATTGGTAATGGTATAGGTGCCAGGGTATAAAACTTCGCCTTCAATTTTTACGATCTTTTGTTTTTCGTAACCTGGTAACCCGTAAACTGATACAATATCAAACGGCATCAGTTCAAAATCGCCCTGGCCGGGTTTCAGATCCGTATCAATGTTTACACTAAATACTTGCGAAACAGCGCCCGTTTTTGATTGTTGATCGGCATTGTTTATCCTGCGCGCCACCTCTATCCGCTTCATACTCGCACCTTCCGAGAGACCGCCGGCTTCCAAAATAAGGTCGGCAACCTTTAGGCCGCTGGCATAATTAAACGTGCCCGGGTTTCGGACGGCGCCATTAATAGTTACCTGGTATTTGTCCTTTAGCTCAAATATGGAAAATATGTGTATGCTGTCCTCACGCTGTAAGGCTATACTATTGCTGTTGGCAATTACATCAGTTAAATTGAACGAGATCGTTTCAATACTGTTATCCGGTTTTAGCCGGGTAATGGTACCGCGGTCCATAAAGGCGTCTTCTTTTAACCCACTTGCATTTTTAATTAATTGAGCCAGAGTAAGTCCTTTTTGCAGTTCAAATTCGCCCGGCCTGAAAACGGCGCCGCTGATGACCACCCTGTTTTCAAAACGGTTAATGATGGATTCAACCGTGTACTTATCGCCGCGCAGGGGAATGTAGTTTGCATAATCGCTTTCCGGCACATCGGTTATGCGTAATTGCTGGTCGCTTATTTGCGTGACTTTTATTTTGGCAGTATAGGCGCTATCTGTAAAGCCGCCGGCAAAATTCAATACATCCTGCAAGCTTTCGCCGGGTAGCACCTCAAACAGTGCGCGTGTTTTTACCTGCCCGGTTAAATTTACCCGTGTGCGGTAAGTGGGTACACGTATAATGTCCTGGTCCTGCAGAGAGATATTCCCCTTTTGATCACCTTTTACTATAAAATCATAAATATCAAGATGCGCCACGATCTTGTTATTCCTGATCACTTCGATGTTACGAAAACTGCCGTTATCATTTGGGCCGCCTGCGCTGTATAAGGCATTAAAGGCAGTGGCAAGCGAGGGCAGCGTATAGGTGCCCGGTTTAACCAATTGACCCACCATAATTACTTTGATACTGCGGATATTGCCAAGCGTGACTTTAACATCGGTGCCCCGGCCCACCGCATAATTATTGGCGGCAAGCTTGGCTTTAATGGCTGCAGTGGCGCCTGCAATGGTTTTACCAGCGACATTAATTAAGCCTGCGCCCGGGATATTGATGTTCCCTTCGGGCGATACTTCCAGCTGCCAGTTGGCCACCGAATTGCCGTATACATTTACGTTTAACTGATCCTGTGGTCCAACTACATAATTCAAGGGGGTAGCCAGTTTCAGATCGGGTTCGAAAGTGCTGTTTTTGTTCCTGAAAAGATCTGCGCCAAATATAGGAGGCGACAGTTTCCGGAATTCATTCGACATACTAGCGGTATCCGCCGTGGAGTCGGCTTTGTAATTCAATTTTCTTCTTGAAAAATCGCTGTTTGTTGCTTGCGCCGAACTGCCTTTGTTTTTACTGCGGATCTGCGCGATACGCGCCTGCAGTTTGGCTGCTTCGCCATCAGACATGCCCCTGCTTTTAGCCTGGGTTAATATATCGGCGTCGCTTAGCCCGGCGCTTTGTGCCTGCTGCATCAGCTGCGTTATTTGCTGGTCGGAAAGGTCGTCGATATTTATGGATGAAATATTTTGCAGACTTTGAGCCTTAGCAGGCAGCACGTTGCCTATGGATAGGCCAATGATGACAATAATAATAGTAAAAATAACCCTTTTCATATGAACGATAGCGGCGCGAAAGTAACTTTAAATGATGAATAATAACCTGATTGTATTTTTTATCTTGATGAACGCAGATTTGCCTATTTAGTTTGCGGTTTAGTAATGCTTTGTGTTTAAAATGGCGCGAAAATGTTTTTTCGGCGGGATTATCATCGGTTGCAGCAGCCAAATATGGCCATGTCGGGATCGATCGGGCGTCGCATTTCGCTTTTTTATTGATCTCATTATTTGAATTTTGCAAACAACCGATTGATATTCGCAAACGCTTCACCTTGATTTTGCTGCATCTTTGTATCAAGTAAAAAATCAACACACATGAAATTAGCAAACAACAAAATATTAATCACCGGCGGCGCCAGCGGCATCGGCCTGGGGTTGACTGAACGGTTTTTACAGGAAGGCAATACCGTAATCATTTGCGGCCGCCGCGAATCCGTTTTAAAAGAAGTGGCTGATAAACACCCATCGGTAATCACCAGGGTGTGCGATTTGAGCAACGAAGCCGACCGCGTGGCCCTTTATAACTGGGTAGCCGAAAACCACAGCGACCTGAATGTGCTGGTAAACAATGCGGGCATCCAGCAATGGATGAACATCACTGACGACAATTTTTTTGAACGCGCCAAAGACGAGATCGCTACCAACATTGAGGCGCCGGTGCACCTGACCGCGCTGTTCAGCAATTTAGAATCGCTGGATACCATTTTAAATGTGAGCTCGGGCTTGGCCTTTGTGCAATTTGCAAAAGTGCCGGTGTATTGCGCCACCAAGGCATTTTTACATTCCTTTACTTTATCGTCGCGTTATTTGCTGAAGGCAAAGGATATTGAGGTGATCGAACTGATCCCGCCGGCCCTTAACACCGACCTGGGCGGAAAAGGTTTGCATGATGTCCATCCGCCGGTAAGTGAATTCGTCGACAGTGTTTTTGAGCAGTTAAAAGAAGGAAAAACGGAAGCTACGTTTGGCTTTAGCGCAGTAATGGCCAACGGCGGGCCTGAAGAGATTCGCGCCAGGTTTAATATGCTGAACCCGGCTTGACGGCGGGGTTGGGGAGGCCTTGCGGACGCGAATGTCCGCCGGGTGGACTCACCCGGACGTTGCTTCGCGCGTCCACCCTCTCTACTGCGTAAAGAGGGTTGAAGAAGTTTTAACATTTTTTCGCCCTCTTTACCGCCCCGCGGTAGGGAGGGCAGGTCGAGCGAAGCGTTGACCGGGTGAGTAGATCTGCGCGCGATATTCACGCCAGTGTTGCGGAGCCATTATCACACTTTTTGCAAACCACTTCCCGGACATTTTACCCAAAAAATGATTCAAACTGATTCACGGTTTTGTTATAACCAATTGTTTATTAGATTTTTATGAAAAATCGTGATTCATGTGATTCACTTGGTACACCGTTTCGTGGATCACCCTCATTTGTTTCAGTGCGCCGGGCCTCCGTATAAAAGCCAGGTAAAAACGCGCTGGCATTTTTATATAATAGGCATCTGGATTTAATATAAATTGTTAGTTATTAACATATTATGATAGTTTTAGCTTAAATTTTGAAAATGCCCGGTATAAATTGCGGCTGATAAATATTAATATTGCCGCGAAAAAAAATACCAATACGACACAATGATCACTAAAGAAGAAATTTTCGGGTATACACCCGATCCAAAATATAGTAAGGCCGTTGCATATTTTTCGATGGAGTTTGCCATCGACCAAGCGTTAAAAATTTATAGCGGTGGCCTGGGCTTTCTGGCCGGCTCGCACCTGCGCAGCGCTTACGAATTAAAGCAAAACACAGTGGGCATAGGCATGTTATGGAAAAACGGTTATTACGACCAGTTCCGCGATACCAATGCTGATATGAAGCCAATGTATGTGGAGAAGCAATACGCTTTTTTACAGGATACCGGGATTATGTTTACCGTACCGGTGCATGATACCCCCGTACATGTAAAGGCCTATTTACTAAAACCGGAGACCTTTAATTCGGCCCCTTTATTTTTGCTGACGACCAACCTGAACGAAAATGATGAGACTTCCCGTTCAATAACCTACCGCCTTTACGACTCGAACGAGGCTACCCGCATTGCGCAGTCGATCATCCTGGGCATTGGCGGCGCCATGCTGCTGGATATTTTGGGCCTTGAGAGGGATATTTACCACATGAACGAGGGCCATTCGCTGCCGTTAAATTTTTACCTGTATTCCAAATATCAAAGTTTGGAAGAGGTGAAAAAGCGGGTGGTATTCACCACGCACACTCCCGAAACTGCGGGAAATGAATCGCATCGTTACGACCTACTGAAAGAGATGTCGTTCTTTTACCATTTACAATCGCACGAGGTAAAACATATTTTAGGGCTGGAAGGGGATTACCTCAACTATACCGTTGCCGCACTAAAGTTTGCCCATAAAGCCAACGGCGTATCAAAAATGCATGCCGAAGTGGCCAGGGATATGTGGAAAGACAACCAGGGCATTTGCGACATCATCGCCATTACCAACGCGCAAAATAAAACCTATTGGAAGGATGATGCACTGGAGAAGGCGCTGGCCGGAAAATCGGACGATGCCATCGCCACGCGCAAAAAGGAAATGAAAAAGGAGCTGTTTAAAGTGGTGGCCGATCAATGCGGAAAGATCTTTGACGAAAATGTGATCACCATTGTTTGGGCGCGCCGTTTTGCCGGCTATAAACGTGCCGATCTGATGATGCGCGACTGGGACCGGTTTATCAAACTGGTATTTAACAGCGAATACCCGGTGCAGGTAATTTGGGCGGGCAAACCTTATCCCGAAGATTTCGGCGCGATAGACCAATTTAACCAGATCATCCGCAGGGCAAAACCACTGGCCAATTGCGCGGTGCTCACCGGGTACGAACTGGCTTTATCGGCGATAGCTAAGAAAGGATCAGACGTATGGCTGAATAACCCCAGCATGTACCGCGAAGCCTCCGGCACCAGCGGCATGACGGCTGCTTTTAACGGCAGTATTAACTTGTCGTTACCTGATGGTTGGGTGCCTGAATTTGCAGTTGATAAAGAAAATAGTTTTGTGATACAGCCCGCCGGGAAAGACCTTTCTCATGATGAGACCAGCAATGTGGAAGCCCGGAACCTGATGGATACACTGGAAAACGTGGTGCTGCCGATGTATTATAAAGACAAAAAGAAATGGCATGCCATCATCCGGAAGGCCGCGGCAGATGTTGCCCCGGTATTTGATTCCGGCCGTATGGTGGATGAGTATTATCAAAAAATGTATAATAATTAAAATTTCACTTTGAGATTGGGGAGGCCTTTCGTTTAAATGCGGAAGGCTTTTTTGTTGGATGATGTTTGGCCTAAGTTTAAAGCCAATCGGGAAAATAGCCCCCCTTTTTATGAGGTACTTAGCCAAACTTAAACATTCGTAAAAAAATAGAACGGCTGATAATCAGCGTGTTTCATAGCGTTCCGCCTGTTCCATGTGTA
>Ga0206964_10024_pt1 | contig 45578 bp, 42 predicted proteins | sample Alteio_BWOrgHeat_25_FD_152980 | JGI IMG/M metagenome (GOLD analysis project Ga0206964, IMG submission 152980) | Enriched cells from forest soil in Barre Woods Harvard Forest LTER site, Petersham, Massachusetts, United States -... | ecosystem: Environmental > Terrestrial > Soil > Temperate forest >...
TTCGTGGACGGTGAACGGTACAGTCAGCAAATATTCCTTTGCCCTAAAAACCACTTTTAGTGGCGGGCTGCTATGGCAAAGCAACAGCTCGGTACAGATCCAAAACAACGCGCTGCTGCCGTTCAATACCACATCGGAAACCGCTAACATAAGCGCCGATACCAAGGTGAACGACCAGGTAAACTTTAGTTATAAAGCCACGCTTACCCAAACCGACAGCCATTCGGCGGTAGAAGCGTCGGCCTTTCATATCGACCAATTGCTGCAGCAGGCCGAGGTTAATTATAACCCTTCGGACAATATGCAATTCAAATTATCCGGCGAGCATTACTTTACCCGCCAGCAAGGCAACCCCGATCTGAAATATTTTTTTGCCGATGCATCAATAAAATTCAGGTTGAATAAGCTAAAAACCGATGTACAGTTAAGCGCGGAGAACTTTTTGAACGTAAAAACCTATAATGCGCTTTATTTATCCGCTAATACACTTACAGCCAGTTCTTACACGATGCCGGGGAGGATCATTTTGTTGAAGGTGATGTTTAATTTGTAATAAGGGGCATTTTGATTTAATGGGCGATCATAACCTCCCGCGGCAGACTCACAATTCAATTAGTTCCTTCTGTCTCCGCAGGGTCTCTCGCAGAGGACCCTGCGGGGTATGTTCAATCGAAGGAAATTGTTTATTTTTAACCCATGACGATCCGGACCCGGCATGAAATAGATGAAGATACCTGGTTTATTACTTTTCTGTCTCCGCAGGGTCTCTCGCAGATTTAAGTTAACCCACAAAATTTCGCCGGACAAAAACTCTCCAACCGCTCATTGCGAGGAACGAAGCAATCTCTACGGCGGACATTCATGAACCACGATGCATTACCTTTACCGCGTGCGGCTGATAGGTAATTCTTTTCGCGCCGGTTCGTGATTTGCATGTGCAGAGATTGCTTCGTTCCTCGCAATGAGCGACTTGTGTTTTCGTGGGTTAACTTAAATCTGCGAGAGACCCTTCGGGGACATTGATGTCGAATCAGCCTGCCAGCTGGCAGGTGCCCAATTTTGAATTTTTCAATCCTTATCGTCATCGGTATTAAACAGGTTGAGTATAGTGACATTACCCTTACGGAGGGCCGTTTTCAGCCATACCCACCGGCGCCCCGGCATGTTTTGGTGCGCAAGGAGCGCTGCTGATCTTCACTGGCGGCCCGGCAGGCGGCGCCGGGGGTGTATCGGCACATGGGCCTGCCTTATCCATAACTGCCGGCACATCGGGCTCATGCGGCGCTTCGGTGTTTGTTATACTGCTTTTAGCACCACGCAGCACGTTGTTTACCGTACTTTTGGAAATGCGAAGCCGCGCGGCGATGTCGCGGATGGAAAGGCCTTCGGCGTTTAGCTCATTGATGCTTTTTGCTAATTCCTCACGGTCAATCGTGCTGCGGTCATAGCTATGCAGGCTGGAAGGTTGCAGGTGGGCCTGCTCGGTGCTGTTGCCTTCGAAGGAGAAATGCAGGAAATTACCGGGCTGTACCATGCGGCAAAGGACTATGTTATCTTCGCCGTAACATTGCCGGGTGTTGCGCTGCTTTATTTGTTTCAGGTAGCACAGGTGCTTATCTGTTGCGCTTTTGCCAATGGCTATGGCGCTGTCGGCAAAGTTGATGAGCAGTTTGCTGCCATGCAGATCGTTGGCCGAAAGGGGCTGCGCAGCATTACGGCGCTTGGGTGTATGGGCCAGCACCAGTATGGACAGTTTATAGTCGGTTTTCAGGCTTTTGAGGTTATTCATGAGCCTGAGGGCCACCGCGGCGCTTTCGGTACCGCCGCGCAGGCAAGTAATGTTATCAATAATAAGCACGGTAGCTTTTACCTGGCCGATCTTGTACTCGAGCCCGGCGAGAAGGAAATCATCAAAGCTTTTGAAGTTTTGGGGTGTATCTGTTGCGGGGTTAAATTTTGCACGGAAGAAATTGTTTGAAAAGTTATGGCCGCCCTGCTCCGGGTGGTTGTACCGCTGGTAAAACTGGGTGGTGGTGAGTTCAAAATCAACATAAAGCACTTTTTCGGGTTCGGCATCGCAAGCAAACGGACCGGTGTTTTGAGCGCGTGCAATGTTCTCGCCGATTTGCACCGCCAATACAGATTTGCCGGCATTGGTATCGGCAAACAGGATGCAGAGTTCCCCCTGGTGCCAGCATTCGCCGAGCAGCATTTTTGCTTTGGGTTCGCGTTCACCCAGGTCCATCCAGCGGTTGCCGGTTTCTACGGTAAAAAGGTGACTGGCATCTGTTAAATCAGGTGGCTCCGGTTCGGCCTTCTTTCGTTTCGCCGGCCGGTAAGGCACCCCACGAACCTCGGCGCGCAGCCGTTCGATGAACTCAGGACGTTCGGAAGTTGGGTTATTGGAGGACATGGGAATGTATTAGTGAATTAGTGAGTGGTGAATTAATGAACGGTGAGTGGTGAACTGGGGCGTTTTGATGGAAAACCGGGCTCACACCACAAATATAAGTGGCCGGGCGGCAATAAGTGCTGACACTGTTTTGTCAGCAATATACAATTGGCTGATTATTAGTTAGATACCGAGCTTTTAATTATAAGAAAAATGTAAATATTTGGCAATCAACACTATACACACATGCACTTGGGTGTTGTTGCGAAATGGACACGGAAATGGACAGCTTTTACAGCATGCCGATGCATGCTTATAATCAACAATAGCAACCTTGTTTTCGGCCAACTGCTAACTCAAAACCTGCCTGCCGCAGGCAGGCTGCAAACTGGCTACACGTTCTTCCGGACAACGTAGGTTTTGGCCAAAAAATCGTGCAGGGCTTGTTTGTGTTCGGTCCAGAAGATGCTGAAGGTGCCCACACCCCAAAAGAAAATGGATACCACTTTACCAAAGCTGCGGAATAATGCAACGCCGTATTTAAGCCCCTGCCCATCGGCATCAACCACCACCAAACCACACACTTTTTTCCCGAGACTACCCTTTAATGACGATGCCTCACAGATTGAATTGTAAAGGATAATAATTGAATTAAAAATTATCTGGATCGCAAAAATATCATGCTGAGATGCTTTATAGGGATCAAAAGAATCCAGTTTAATATGGAGAACACCCCTTTGATTAAGGATGGGGAGTATGAAGCTCATTAAAAAAGACAGCAGCAGTAAATCGATAAGGGTTGCCAGGAGTCGCCACCAGTACGAGGCTAAATTATCTTCCGTTGGAAAATAGGTACCCCGTTCCCTGAAGAACTCAAACAGTTCGGGCAGGTCGCAGGCATCCTGCCAGGTATCTGCGGATGGCGCCATAATGCGGGTATGTATTTCTGGTTCCTGGTCAATTAATTCGTCAAACGTGTAGGGGCCGGTTTGTTCGCCGTCAACCAAAATATAATATACCTCGTTCATTGCTGATTAAATTCGTTCGAAAGATAGAAAATATCAACCCAAATTTTATTTTTTATTATCGGGTTGTTATTTAACACAACCGTTAGTTGTACTGTATTTTTTTTGTTATCAAACCCGTTTACACTAAATATGTTTAATTTTATTGTGTGAGAATGACTTTTCATCCCGGATCGTAATTTCTATAATGTCGTTTTTGCACTCGCTTCCGTTACGAATAATTATTAATAAAATGGTTATCTAACTTTTAAAGAAGTATAAAGTGAATAAGCAGCCGATACCCCTAAATGAAAAAGACCGTTTAAATGCGCTTGCCAATTACGTAATCCTCGATACTTCCGCTGAGCGCGAATTTGACCGCATAACCGAACTGGCATCATTGATCTGCGATGTTCCCATTTCGCAAGTATCGCTTATCGACGAAAACCGGCAATGGTTTAAATCGTCGTTTGGGCTGGATGCTACGGAAACCCCGCGCGACCTGGCTTTTTGCGGGTATACGATTATGGATAATGTTGTATTTGAAATAGAAGATGCAACAAAGGATGACCGTTTTAAAGAAAACTTGCTGGTAACAGGCGACCCCAATATCCGTTTTTATGCTGGTTATCCACTGATTGACCCGGATGGTTTTGCCTTAGGCTCGCTATGTGTGATCGATCGGAAACCGAAGGTTTTAAACGATAAACAAAAAAGGATCCTTCAATTACTTGCTGCTGAGGTGACCGCACTGATCGTTGATCGCCGTTTGCGGGAAGAATTAAGGAATTTTGAAAAACTGTTCAAATTATCAAATGATCTCATATTCGTTGGTGGGATCGACGGGTACTTTAAAAAGGTGAACCCCGCATTTACAAAGGTTTTGGGTTGGGACAGGGATCACCTGCTCAAGACCTCTTCATTTGAATTTTACCATCCGGACGATGTTGGAAATACCATAGATGAACTAAAAAACTTAAGCGACGGGGGCGAAACCGTTAATTTTTTACAGCGCTTTAAAACCAGCACCGGCGATTATAAAACCATAGAATGGACGTCGACCCCGGAAACCGAAACAGGAAACATTTATGGCATCGGGCGGGATGTGTCCGACCTGAAATTAAAAGAACAGCAGCTGGCTGCAAGCGAAGAAAAATTACGGGTATTTTTTGAGCATTCGCAAGGATTGATGTGTACGCATGACCTTGATGGCAAGTTTATTTCGGTAAATAGCGCGGGGGCAGGAATATTAGGGTACACACAGGATGAGATTGTCGGGCTTAGCCTTTTTGATATTATTCCACAAAGTCGTCATAGCTTTTTGAAAGAATACTTAGCCGAAATAAATGATAAGGGCAGCGCAAAGGGCCAGATGGTTACCCGTCATAAAGACGGCTCCATCCGGATATGGATGTATAACAATGTGCTCGAGAGCAGCACCGCAGCCGAGCCATATGTAATTGGCAACGCTATTGACATTACGGAGCGGCACTACCTTGAGCAAGAGCTGATGCGCACCAGCCAGATGCTTGAGCAAACCAATCATGTGGCCCGTGTTGGCGGCTGGGAATATGATGTGCTCAACAAAAAAATATACTGGACGTCGGTTACTAAAGAGATACATGGGGTTGGGCCGGATTATGAGCCGGATTTAAAAACCGGTATCGATTTTTATAGGGATGAAGAAGACAGGGAACGCGTAATGCTTGCCTTAAACCGCGCCATAACCGACGGTACACCCTGGGAGGAGGAAAGGCAGATCATTAACGCAAAAGGCGAAGAAGTTTGGGTTAAATCCATTGGGAATGCCGAATTTGAAAATGGCGTGTGTAAACGGCTATACGGAACCTTTCAGGACATAACTGAATTCAAATACAGTGAATTCGCGCTCCAGCGGTCCATCGAAACGCAGGAAAAGCTAAACGATGCGCTGCTTAAACATATTGAGTTGATAGAACAGCAGGACCGTACTATCGAAAAGATCCAGGAGTTTAAATTTATGGCTGATTCGATCCCCCAAATTGTATGGACATCAAATCCGGATGGCAGTTTTGATTATTGCAATAAGCATTGGTTTGATTATACAGGGATGAGTTTGGAGGAAACTTTTGAAAAAGGCTGGGAACCGGTTTTACATCCCGACGACGTTGCCAATGAAAAGATAATTTGGGCCCACTCCCTTGCTACCGGCAAGCCGTATGAAGTTGAGGTAAGGTTTAAAAGAGCAGCTGATGGCGTTTACAGATGGCACCTGGGTCGCGCGCTGGCCATGAAGAATGAACGTGGCAGGATCATTAAATGGTTTGGATCGTGTACGGATATAGATGAATATAAAAGGGCATTGGATCTGGAAAGCAGGATCAGCCAGTTTGAAGATTTTAACCGCATAGTTGCCCACAATTTAAGGGGACCCGCGGGTAGTATAGATATGCTGCTGAATATGGTTCCGGAAGCTGCTGATGAGGCCGAAAAAAGCGAGCTGATGGTAATGTTAAAACAAAGCAGTACGACATTGATAGATACGCTAAACGAACTGATGAAAGTACTGGAGGTTAGAAATAACCGTGACCTGCCTTTTGATGATTGTAACCTTGAAGAAATAACACACAGTGTTGAGCGGATGCTGGCTGGCCAGATGATCTCGAAAAAAGCGGTGATCACCACCAATTTTATGGTGCCGGTGATGAAATTTCCGAAGATGTACCTGGAAAGTATCTTTTATAACATGATCAGCAATTCGCTCAAATACAGCAAAGCAGATGTTCCGCCGGTTGTAAATATCACCTCTCAAACTAAAAATGATAAAATAGAACTCACTTTTAGTGATAATGGGCTGGGGATAGACCTAAAAAAACATGGCCATAAAATGTTTAAGCTAAACAGCACCTTCCACAAAGGGTTTGACAGTAAAGGGGTGGGGTTGTTTATGACGAAAACGCAAATTGAAACTTTTGGCGGTCATATTTCTGTAGAAAGCGAGCCCGGCAAAGGGACAACTTTCACCATTTTATTTTGATCTTTTTTCAATCAGCGTATAAAATATACCACCCGTGTATTTACCTTAGCACAAACACTTTACAATGGAAGAAGAACTACCGGAAGAACAATCCGCCGCAAGCCCCAAACCCAAAGTTGAGCCGATACCCGAAGTTTATGTTTTAAGGGGATGGAAGGAATATGTGGGTGAATCGCTGCTCATTATTTTCAGCGTTTTGCTGGCGCTGATACTCACCGAATATTTTAATTACCTGCACGAACAGAAAGATACGAACGAACTGATCAGCACCATCCGTAACGAACTGATCACTAACCGCAAACTGGAGGGCGAGCAGTACGCCTATCAATTAAAAGTATTAAAGTCGATCGATTCGGCGTTGGCAAGTCCCGAAATGCAAAAGAAGATCGTCTCCAACGGCGAGTTCCACTTAAATTACCTCGCGCCTGCAGGTATATTGTACCGTTTTTTTGATGATGCTGCCTGGGAAGTAGCCAAAAGTCATAATATCTCGTCAAAAGTGGACATTCAAACTATTTATATGCTTACCCATATTTATGCTGACCAGGAAAGGGTAATGAAAGTAGAGGATGAAGTAGCTAAGGTTATCTTTAGCCCCGAATCACGGAAACAAGAAAACATCCGCACAACACTCATCCTCATCCGCGATAGCTATAAAGGCTGGGCCGTTGACAGGGCGTCGGGTCTGTTATACCAATATGACCAGGCAATAAAGGCGCTGGCCAGCGAAAATTGATAAGATCATTTGCAAATGATGGGTTAGCCAAGCCAACACCACTCCCTTATTACGGCTTACCAGGGCTAAACTCGTGGCAGCGATAGAGGTTTATACATCTCGTAAACGTTAATATAACCTTGTACTCATCTTTCATGTGTGGATAGTCGAGCACAAAGCTATCAACCTGTGTAAATCCGTGTGCCTTGTAAAATGGTACTGCATCGCCGCTTTCCATCACCTTAAGCCAAATCAAACTTTTATGCCGCTGCCGGGCCAAATTCTCAATAAACAGCATCACTTGTTTCCCAATGCCTTTTCGGGTAAACCGTTTTAAAAAGTAAAGCTTTTCAATTTCAAGACAGTCCTTTTTGTCGTGAGGAGCTAGGGCATTTTCTGTTGTTTTGAAATATCCTGCCGGCGTATTATCATCATAAACAAAAAAATAATCCACCCCTTCCGTTGCCATTTCTTCCTCTAATATTTTGTTCGAATAAATCCTTGTGATGTATGAATTCCCTTTATCATCCCATAAATATTCGTACGTTTCCCGATACGAACTTATCGCTATATCAAGCAACAGGGGGATATCGTTATTACTGCAGTTCGTGATCGTTGCCATCAATTTAAATAGATGCTTGAACCCGAGGTCGCGACGGTTTATAACGCTTGCGTATTTGAAAAATGATCGTTCCCAGTAAAATGAATGCACCGGGCAACGCTACAAACCTGCCGGCCAGCTTTTCCTTATTTTCGTATTCAGATATAGAATAGATAATACCCTGGCTGTTTTTTACTTCGTAAGCCGTGTACCCGTCGGCATCGGGCATGCCGCTGTGATAAATAGTAACCTCACTCCCCAATGGCAAGGCAGCTATAATGCCTGAATAGTTTTGCGACGCCCGGTATACCCAAAAGCCGGTTTCATCATTATCCAGGCGGATAACCAATGGCTTCAATCCCGATGCTGCTTTTGACTGCCTGTTTTGTTCAGGCCGCGCGGATACAACGGCACCTGTGGTTTTTGCAGCAGTATTAAGGTTGATGGAGGTAAAACTCATACCCCATCCAATCCAAAATACAGCTACAACAATTAATGTTTGAAGAAATACACCGATCCAGAAGCCGATTTTCCGTAAAACAGGTTTCACCATAAAAATTATTTAGCGCTGATAAAATTATAGAATAAATAGATCTGTTTTAGTTGTTGCTTGCTGTTCTACCTTAAAAATTATACAACACCTGCAACAAGGTGCAACAAAAAAAGGGAATGATCCTAAAACCACTCCCTTTAATATTTTGACTTAAGACTATTGACTTAATACCTGTAATACTCCGGTTTAAACGGGCCTTCGACAGTTACGCCGATATACTCAGCCTGATCCTGGTCTAAAACTTCCAGTTCAACACCAATTTTTGCAAGGTGTAAACGGGCAACTTTTTCGTCAAGATGTTTTGGCAGGGTATAAACCTTGTTTTCGTATTTATCACCATTGTTCCAAAGTTCCAGCTGAGCAAGGGTTTGGTTGGTGAATGAGTTACTCATTACAAAGCTTGGGTGGCCGGTGGCACAACCTAAGTTTACCAAACGGCCTTCAGCCAATACGATCAGATCTTTACCGTTAATGGTGTATTTATCAACCTGTGGTTTAATTTCAATTTTGGTATTGCCATAAGCGCCATTTAACCAGGCCATGTCGATCTCGTTATCAAAGTGGCCGATGTTACAAACGATGGCTTTATCTTTTAACGCACGGAAATGCTCTTCGCGAACAATGTTTTTGTTGCCAGTGGCTGTAACCACGATGTCAGCTTCGGCAATAGCGGTTCCAAGTTTCTTCACTTCAAAACCTTCCATTGCAGCTTGTAAAGCGCAAATAGGGTCAATTTCGGTTACAATAACACGAACGCCTGCATTACGCAACGAATCGGCAGAACCTTTACCCACATCGCCATAACCGCAAACAACAGCCACCTTACCGGCCATCATTACGTCGGTAGCGCGGCGGATGGCATCAACCAACGATTCGCGGCATCCGTATTTATTATCAAATTTCGATTTGGTAACCGAGTCGTTCACGTTGATCGCCGGCATTGGCAGGGTTCCTGCTTTCATGCGTTCGTATAAACGGTGTACACCGGTTGTAGTTTCTTCAGACAGGCCTTTAATACCTGCAATCAGTTCAGGGTATTTATCCAGCACCATATTGGTTAAATCGCCGCCGTCATCCAGTATCATATTCAACGGTTTGCGATCCTCGCCAAAAAACAAAGTTTGTTCAATGCACCAGTCAAACTCTTCGGCATTCATGCCTTTCCAGGCATAAACCGAACCACCGGCAGCAGCAATAGCCGCAGCGGCATGATCCTGGGTTGAGAAAATGTTACATGACGACCAGGTAACTTCGGCACCCAGCTCTATCAATGTTTCAATTAAAACGGCGGTTTGGATGGTCATGTGCAGGCAACCTGCAATGCGCGCGCCTTTTAATGCTTTTGATGGTCCGTACTCTTTGCGAAGGGCCATTAAACCGGGCATCTCAGCCTCGGCAAGCTCAATTTCTTTCCGGCCCCACTGTGCCAGCGAAAAGTCTTTTACTTTGTATCTAACGTAGGAGGTATCAACTGTTGACATAGGATTTCCAATTTTTTAGCAAAGGTAAGGTATAGGATTGTGAAAACGAAATATTGAAAGTTGATTAGGTTGAATAAGTTGCATGATTTCCGAGTTGATCAAGCCTAACTTAATCAACTCAATCCAGCCCAATCAACCACTTAACTTACTTACCCAACCTCAATCATCTTCTGCTTTGGCTGGGCCAGCTTTTGGGTTTGGGCCAGTTTATTGTTCTGCGTCATGGAAAGGCTGCCATTGTAAACGGCGCCATTCTCAACAGCTAAGGTTTGGGTTCTTATTTCGCCGGTAACTTTTCCGGATGCTTTAATTTCGAGTGAATTGGTTTGGATATTGCCGGTTACGGTTCCGTAAATAACCATCTCCTTGGTAACCACATTGCCTAGTATAGATCCGTTTGTGCCGATGATCAGCCCTTCATCAACCATCACATCGCCGGTTACCTGCCCGTCAATCCTGGCAAAGGCGGGCGCTTTAAGGTTTCCATCTAAAATAGAACCCTCGCTAATCAACGTGGAGATGGACTGGAGGTCGAGATCGACCTTGTCTTTTTTTGAAAAAATTGACATGGGCTGTTACGATTTATTTGTTTAATGTCAGAAAACTGATCGGATTAACCGCTTTTCCGTTCTTGCGAACCTCGTAATGTAAATGTGTGCCGGTGGAGTGACCGGTTGAACCAACTTCTCCAATTTTTTGTCCTACTATAACTTCCTGCCCCACCTTAACACTAATACGCGAAAGATGGCCATACAATGTTTCGTAATTATTCATGTGCGCTATACGTACACAATTGCCATAGCCGCCGTACCAACCTGCAAATACTACTCTGCCATTGGCCGTACTCCTGGCTGCGTCACCTCTGCTTCCGCTAAAATCAATTCCCGGGTGAAATTCTGCGTGTGCCGAATTAAAAGGATCGCTGCGATAACCAAAATAAGATGTTAATGAACTGATGTGCGGATAACCCATCGGCGTAAAGGCTACGGAATGCACCAGCCGGTCCATATATTCGTCATACAACGAATAGGTTTCGTTATCTGTTAATTTTGCAGCCTCGGCATCGCCATTGCCACCCACCGCTTTGGTTGAAAAGCCTTTTAAGCCACGCTTTTTTAAATAGTCGTTTATTTTTTGCAGCTTACCTTCTATTGATTGGATATAGCTTTGTGCATTTTCGGGTTTCTTTTCCTGCACTGACGGTACAGGGATACTGCCCTTTAATTTGATGATTTGGGCTAAAAGCTGTTTTTTTTCCGTATCCTGTTGGTTGTTTACCGACCTCAGGTAAAAAATTGTGCCGGTTAGCAATACGATTACAGACCCTACCCCGACAGCATAATGCTTAAGCCTGCTGATGTGTTTGGTTTTTACCTGCAGCGTTTTAGGAACGCTGTTTTTATTAACAATAATTACTGTACTGATGTCTGAAGGCTTGCGGCTCATTACAATTTTTATAATTAGGGCCGGCAATATAAGTAATAGGGTTTAAAAAACAATATTAAAAATGAATAAAGATTGTGTTAAGTCCGGAGTCTAAAGTCCTAAGTCGGGAGGCTGCAGGTCGATTAAGCCTTTAATCTGAAAATAAATTCTTTTGATTCAACAGTTTCGACTCAAGACTCAGGACTTCTTAAGAAAGTCAGCACAATGTTATTATTCTGAAGTATGGGTGTTAACTGCTAATGATTTATTAATTTTGTTTTGAAATTTAGAAAAAGAAAAGATGTATCCGGAATATTTAGTAGCCCCAATGAGGGAAGAACTGACCAGGGTTGGATTTGAAGAATTGAAAGACTCTGAAGCTGTTACCAAAGCTATCGAAAGCGAAGGAACGGTATTTGTGATGGTAAATTCGGTTTGCGGATGCGCTGCCGCCAATGCACGCCCTGCCGCAAGAATGGCCGCACAAAGCGAAAAACATCCCGACAGGCTTGTAACCGTATTTGCAGGCATGGAAGCTGATGCGGTAAACAAGGCACGTGCTTACATGCTTCCTTATCCCCCATCGTCGCCGGCAATGGCTTTATTTAAAGATGGCAAGTTGGTGCATATCATCGAACGTCATCAAATTGAAGGCCGTCCTGCGCAAATGATCGCTGATAATTTGATCAATGCTTTTGAGCAGTATTGCTAATTTGAGTCTGAAACCTGCCTGCCGGCAGGCAGGGTCGGAAAAGTCCGAAAGTTGATTTTGGACTGCCTCCAAAGAAGTTTTATACCTATAAAATAAAGCCCGGTTTGTTTTTTGCAGACCGGGTTTTTGTATTTATAGCAATCGGTAAAAAGTTAATTGCGGCCGTACTGCAACTCAAAAGGTATGGGCACTGCATGCGGCTGTTTGCTGCCTGGCAATACGTAGATCAGTTGCAGGTTGCGTCCGCCGTCTTTTTGAAAATACTCCAGGCGGATGGGGTAAAAACCCTTTGCCAGCGGTACCATGTAACTTTGTACGTTGCCAGCGCCATGCAATCCGTCGTAATTGATCAGCAGCTGATTGTTCAAAAATAATTTGGAGCCATCATCCGAGTCTAATCCGAAAATATAGTATCCGTCTTGTTTAATCTCCAATTCTCCCTCAATCAGCAAAGCAAAATTATCCTTCCGGGGAAATTTATCGATATCGAAATTTTTGTCAGTAACGCCGGTTTGTACGGGTTTTAGTTTCTTAAAATCAGGCAATTTGTCAAACTGGCCCTCGTAATATGAATACATGAATCCTCCCGGTTTAAATTTTCCGGGCTTTGCCAATGGGGGTAAAGTTTCGCCGAGTTTAAACTCCCCGCTTGAGATCTTATCATATTCTTCCCTATTGGTAAACGACCTTACCATCAATTTGGCGGGGCCTGTGATGCTTACCTCATCTGCCCACTTTGGCGAATTGAGCGTCGGCTTAGTACCATCAGTAGTGTAGTGTACGGACGAATAATCGCTGATCACCCATACCGGTGCAGGTTTGTCTTTCAGCATAATGCCGTTCATCGGGTGAAATTGAACCGCCGCATTTATAAAACCGCCATAGGTAAATTTCAACCCATCGTACATGCTTTTAAGCCTCACTGAGCCATGTGTTTCGTCCGGGTATGGCTGGGCCTTCCAGGTAAGATCGGCAGGCGCATATTTTTTGAGTATCGAATCCATACCGGTAATGCCCATTCCCCTATAGTTTGGGCCTTCGCGCCCGCTTATGTACAGTGTTTTATGCAGGCCGGCTAAACCCGGTAATTTTTCAACGGCCATTTTATTCATGAAGTTATGCTTAAACCAAAAGCTCGGATCTGCGGCGATGTACGATTTAAATGTCTGTGGCTCGTTTAACAGGGCATACATTACAAACAGGCCACCAAGGGAATGCCCGAAAATGGTGTTTTCGCCGTTTGACGGGTATGTTTTATTGATGTAGGGAATCAGTTCGTCCTTCAGGAACCCAAGAAATTGTTTACCACCCCCCGAAGTTTTATTTTCATCGATGTGTTCAGGCGTAAGGTCGCGGTTGCGGTCAATGTTTAATACGCCTACAATAATGATGGGCGGCATGAACGATTCGTCTTCGATAAAACGCTGTACATCCTGGGCCAGCTTTGTGTTGCCGTCGCCATCCAGTACATAAAATACATCGTACTTTTTGGCAGCATCAAATTTCTGGGGCAATACTACCTGGATAAACCTTTTTTGGTTAAGAATAACCGAATTGATCGAATCTTTTTTCCCGGGCAGTTCCTGGGCGGCAGCAGGTTGTAATAAGCCACATAGGGTAACAATGAGAAGTATTAACGACAGGCGTATGTTGTAGTTCATAGGTCGGCAGGTTTTATGATATGACGTGAAGTTAACTAAAACGTTACGATTTACAATTTGTAACTCATGCTTTTATCAGAAATTAAAAAGGGGCAAGCAAAAATAAAGCACCCCTTAGTGTAACAAACCCGGCTTTCACACCGTCTTAGTTTTTTAAACAAAAACTTTCTAATTTTAGCTTTCAATTAACTGACCTCTTAACGCAAAATCTATGAAAAAGAAAGTTTACTTTATTTTTCTTTCCCTTTTTATTACAGCCTCGGTTTTCGCACAAAAAACTTATATCCAGTGCGGAAAGCTGATTGACGGTATATCAAACACCGAACAAAAGGGGGTGACCATCATTGTTGAAGGCAACATCATAACCGATATCAAGCAAGGCTATCTTTCCGGCGATGCCAGTGATAAAATGATCGACCTGAAAGGCAAAACGGTTATGCCCGGCCTGATCGATTGCCATGTTCACCTGGAGGACCAGTTCAGCAAAAACACACTTTTGGAAGGCTTTACCTTAACTGATGCCGATATCGCCTATCGCGCGGCGGTTAATGCAAAAACAACGCTTATGGCCGGTTTTACTACCGTGCGCGACCTTGGCGGAAGCGGGGTAAACATCAGCTTGCGGAAAGCCGTGCAACATGGTTTGGTTGATGGACCACGGATACTTACTGCGGGCAGGGCCATTTCGGCCAGCGGCGGGCACATGGATAATTCCGTAGGCTTCAGGGACGATGCTTTCAACCACAAAATGGGACCTGATGACGGCGTTGCCGATGGCAGGGATGAGTTGATAAAAGCCGTTCGCCTGCAAATAAAACGCGGGTCGGACGTCATTAAAATAGCTTCCACCGGTGGAGTGCTGGATCTGAGTGAAAACAGCTCGGGCGCCGAATTTACTATCGACGAGATAAAAGCTGTAGTTGAAACAGCAAAAGACTATGGCTTACGTGTTGCCTGTCATGCACACGGCGCCGAAGGCATCCGCAGGGCGATATTAGGCGGCGTAACTTCCATTGAACATGGTACTTTTATGAATGATGAGGACATGAAACTTGCCGTTCAGTATGGCACTTACCTGGTGCCAACTATTATTGCCGGTAAGTCTGTAGCCGACTCGGCAAAAATACCCGGCTTTTTTCCAGCCGTTATTGCGCGCAAGGCCATTGAAGTGGGCACCCGGATGCAGCAAACATTTGGCAGGGCATACAAAGCCGGCGTAAAGATCGCTTTTGGTACCGATGCAGGGGTTTATGCCCATGGCAAAAACTATCTTGAATTTGGTTACATGGTAGAAGCAGGCATGCCGCCGATGGAAGCCATTAAATCCGCTACCACCAGCGCAGCCGACCTGCTGGGCATCAGCGAAAAAACAGGCAGCATCAGTAAAGGAAAAATGGCCGATATTATCGCCATAGATGGTGATCCGCTTGAAAATATTAAAGACATGAAAAACGTAACCTTTGTGATGAAGGAAGGAAAGATCTATAATCAATAAAAAACCATATGATAAAAATTACGAAACTCTCGGCATTTGTTTTTTCGGGCCTGATAACGGGCCTTGCCGTATCCGCAACACATGCACAGGCCCCGGTAAAAGCGGCGGATGACCCGCTAATGAAGATCTACCGCGCTACGCCGCCAAAGATCAACGACCTGGTGCACACCAAGCTTGATGTGCGCTTTGACTACAAAAAATGTTTTATGTACGGAAAGGAATGGGTTACCCTGAGGCCCCATTTTTATCCTACCGATACATTGAGGCTGGATGCAAAAGGCATGGACCTTAACAACATTTCCATCGTTAAAAATGGCAAAAACGTACCGTTGAAATTTAAGTATGATGACAGTCTTACCGTAGCTATCCAATTGGATAAGGTTTATCACAATGATGAAACTTATACCATTTATATTAACTACACCGCCAAGCCAAACCAATTGCATGTAAAAGGCAGCGCGGCAATTAACGATGCCAAGGGCTTGTATTTTATTAACCCGGACAGCGCCGTAAAAGATAAACCCGTACAAATTTGGACACAGGGCGAAACCGAAAGCTCTTCGGCATGGTTCCCTACCATTGATAAACCCGAACAAAAAACCACCGACGAGATCATCATGACCGTGCCGGGGAAATATGTGACCTTATCTAATGGACAACTGGTATCTCAAAAGAAGAACGCTGATGGCACCCGTACCGACGATTGGAAAATGGATTTGCCGCACTCACCATACCTGTTTATGATGGCGGTTGGCGACTTTAAGATCTATCACGACCACTGGCGCAATAAAGAGGTGAATTATTACCTTGAGCCCAAATACGCTCCGTATGCCAAACAAATTTTTGGCATGACGCCTGAATTGATCGAGTTTTATTCGAAAACGTTGAATTATGATTTTGCATGGAGCAAGTATTCGCAGATTGTAGTGCGTGATTACGTAAGCGGCGCCATGGAAAACACCAGCGCTACATTGCATGGCGAATACGTACAGGAAACCCCACGCGAATTGCTTGATGCCTATTATGATGCCGGCCGAAGCACAATTGCACATGAATTATTTCACCAATGGTTTGGCGATTTGGTAACCTGCGAAAGCTGGAGCAACCTTACCGTAAACGAATCGTTTGCCGACTTTAGCGAAATGCTTTGGGCCGAACATAAATACGGAAAAGATGAAGGCGACGCACATAGCTATACTGCTTTGCAAAATTATTTAGGCTCGCCCGATGCCAGCTCAAAAGACCTGGTTCGTTTTCATTATGACGATAAGGAGGATGTTTTTGATGTAGTAACTTACCAAAAAGGTGGACGTATTTTAAATATGCTGCGCAATTACCTGGGCGATGCAGCATTTTTTAAAGGATTGAATATCTACCTGAAAACAAATCAGTTTAAAAACGGCGAGGCACAACAATTACGCCTGGCCGAAGAAGAAGCCAGCGGCCTCGACCTGAACTGGTTTTTTAACCAATGGTATTACGGAGCCGGTCACCCGGTTTTAAACATCAGTTATAAATGGGACGATGCTTCAAAAACCGAAACCGTGTATTTACAACAAACACAGGACGGGCAAACATTTAAACTGCCATTCGCGGTGGATATTTATGCCGGGGGTAAAAAAGAACGCCACAAAGTTTGGATGAATGATAAGGCCGATACCTTAACCTTTTCAGCCGCATCAAAACCCGACCTGGTAAATGTTGACGGTGATAAAGTATTGTTATGCGCAAAAACCGATAACAAATCATTAGAGGAATTTGAGTTTCAATATGCCAATGCACCTTTGTTCCTGGATAGGTTCGAAGCCATTAACGCAGTGGCCGGCCATCAATCTGATAAAGGCGCGCAAAAAGTGTTGATTGCCGCTTTGCGCGATAAATATTATGGCCTGCGGATAAAAGCCATCAGGGCGTTAAATATGAGTAATGACGATGTTCACAATGCCGCCCTGCCGGTATTAGCTTCATTAGCGCAAACGGATGAAAACACATTGGTAAGGGCTGCTGCCCTTAGCGCTTTGGCCAAACTTAAAATGGCGGGTAATATGGATATCTTCAAACAAGCTATCTCCAGCCAGTCGTACGCCATACAGGGCGCTGCTTTAACCGGCATTAATTCACTTGAACCAAAAGAAGCCTTAACACTGGCAAAGGGTTTTGAAAAAGACAATAAAGGTGCGCTTACCCAGGCAATCGTAACCGTTTATTCAACCAGCGGCGGCGACGATCAATGGAGCTATGTATTTAATGCTTACAACGCAGCTGCGCCACAGGGTAGATTTAATATGATCCGCAACTTTGCCGCCATGACCGGCCACGTTGGGAAACCTGAATATGCGCAGCAGGGCATCAGCGCCATTAAAGATTTTGGTATTAAGTACAAGCAATTTGGCGTGGCGCCGGTTATTATCGGTTCCTTAAACGACATAAAAGCACAACGCACAAAGCTAAATGATACTGCCTCGGCGCAGGCTGCCGACGATGCTATCAAAGCTATAAACGATGCAAAATAGTATTAGTTAAAATATAGAGCGCTACTTAAAAAGGAAGCCGGTCCATTTTGGTCCGGCTTCCTTTTTTTAACACATTGCGCCAGGATTTAACATCGCATTAACACTTTAATTTGTGTGTTTATCATTATCTTAGCTTTAAAATAAACCGTCATGAAAAAAGCTTTACTTATTTTTTTGCTGATGGCTGCTATCTGCCAGGTAAAAGCGCAGCAATTTTTTCCGGTTAAACCCGCAGATAGCTTATCCAATAGTATTTTGGACAAACTAACTCTCAAACACAGTGATCAGTTTAAATTATTTCAGCCAAATTCCGGATTGTACCAGCCTTTAACGTTTGCAGCAACAAAGAACACCGTTAGCAACGTTGACCATATGCCAATTGCAGTGTTGACGGGCAATTCAAAAATGCCTGTTGTTAAGCTTGGTGGCTATTATACCATGCCGGTAAAAAAGATCGGCAGCGAGGAAGTGATACCTGTTCCGGAAAATGCACCCCTGGGCTTGCCGACCTTTAGTAAACCATAGAAAAGTACCATACTCGCGAGCGATTCATACCCGCAGAATAAAGTTACTGCGCTTCGGCCACCTGATCTGTCCGCACCTCGTGCTGGCCAACCTTATAGCCTCCTGCTTTTACGCCGAATGCTATATTAATCCGATTGTAACTGTTAATAGTAGTAATCGCTAATGTCAGATCGATCAGTTCTTCGTCCGAAAATTGCGCGTGCGCTTCTTCATAAACTCCATCCGGCACATTGCCACCTGTAATTTTGGTCACCGCTTCGGCCCAGGCCAGCGCGGCCCGTTCCCGATCGGTATAAAAAGGCGCCTCGCGCCAGGCATCCAATACATAAAGCCGCTGCTCCGTTTCACCCGCAGCCCTAAGGTCTTTTGAGTGCATATCCAGGCAGTATGCACAACCATTGATTTGCGATACCCTGTAGTAAATTAAGTTTAAAAGCGGTTTTTCAACCGGCGATTTCGACAGGTAAATCCCTAAACCATACAAAGCCTGCAAGGCGCCTTTGCCTTTTTCATAAGCATTGATCCGTTGTTTCATTTTGTTTAAATTTTTGTCCCTGCCGTACAGCAATGCCGCGGCAGCAGACCGGTTAATACTATTCGTTTACACCAATACAACGATTGAGTTTGTTTAATTTGGACAAGAAGCAGTAAATAATTGTTTACCTAACTGAAGGAAAAAAAATCATACGTAAGCGTGGACCTGCGTTTGAAGGTTATATTTTTAAGTGTCCTATCGAGTATAGGATTGCCGGTAACAATGGTAAGCGTGCGCACCTGCCCGAACCGGATATCGGCGAAAAACCGGTAGCTGTGGGTTTTGGTGCTCCCCATAAAATATTCTTGTACCCGTAAAGGCACCTTTTTTGTGCCGTTAACGATCATATAACAGGCTGTGGTTTTTAGCGGACAGGCAGTTGCTATGCGTTGGGCTTTTAGCGAATCTCTTGTTGTTTTGTAACCGTCGCTGTCAATAGCAAGCGGCATAAAATAGCCATCAGCGGGCGCCAAATTCAGGTCCATTATAAATTGCAGGTCTTGTTTGTAAAAAATCGTGATCAGCCCCACCGGCAAAACAGGTAAGTACGGCGGGCCGACCAAAACTGTAACACCGGCGCCATTGCTGGTACGTACTGCGGCGATGTTTTGGCCCGAAGAATCGGCAATGTTGAACTGCTGGTGCACTCTTTTAAAGTACCCCTCGCGGCTTTTTACGGTTTGGTGTGCCGTGGCGGGCACATAGTACCATTCCTTGCTAACCGATGAGCAACCCGAACAAACAGTGATCAACAGCAAAAAGGCTAAAAAATTTCTCAATTGCTTAATGATTAAATCGGTAGAGATAACGGCAGACGGTGCAATAATATTGCGTTGCCGCGGTAACAATACCCCTCCACCCGTCGTCCGCAATTTTATTGGGTACCCCCATGGACAAGTGGTCCGCTGACAGGATTACCATCAAACTGGCGGCTAAGTGTTTGATTAGTTGGCGCGCGTCGCAGCGTGTGGGTCCCGGCATGCGCCGGGATGGCGGCGTATTTTGTTTTCTTTTATCCAATCCAACTAAGTCCGGGATTTATAAATCCGGCTAAGTGGGTATAAATTTCAGTTGAAGGAATATGCTAAAAAAAAAAATTTGAAAATAATTTTTAATTATAAATTATTTATTTATTAATTTTAGGGCAAGTAATTAACCTAGTTCTAACCTTATCAATCCAACATTTTATGAAAAATGAAACGGACCAAACAGCACCAACCAATCCTGGAAGTGTTAACGATTTTTTAAACAGCCTGCAGCAGAATGGCACCACATCGGTATTATACCAAACGTATTACAATTCGCTCGCAGGTGGTGGCAGCGCAGCCGATGCCGATGCCGCCGTTCAGGCGTATATAAACGGTACAGGCTACACGGGCGTTACTACTGCCGAGGTAGACAGCGCACTCACTAATGTCGCGGGCGGAAGTTATGCCGCCGTGAGCGCCGGGACCAGTTCGCAAGTGACCTACCCGCCCTTCGGGACTTCGCCGTCCATTTTGTATGGCACTTATCAAACATTTGACGCCCAGGGCAATGCAAGCATTTTAATAATGATATATGCCAATACCACGGGCGGCTGGAAGCTACAGGTTGCTACCGCTGCTACCGGTGCGCTTATCGACATCAGTGCATCCTGTGCATTCCAGAATAACTCGGGTGCGTTTTTTGTCCAGTCTTCCACCGCATTCGCTTATAACGGTACCATCACGTTCTCTTCCTGCGTGGTAACCTACAATGGTACGCCAACCACGGACTTCAATGTTGTGGTGGCGCTGACCTCGTCGAGCGGTGGCGCTGCTATCACTTCCTCGGGACGCAGGAGTGTATACTCCTCTGTGGCAGCGCTTGCACCTGCAACGGTTGATCTTCCCAGCATCTGGGCCGGAGATTATACCTGTGTGCTCAACAGCACGACCAATGCCACGCTGAATGTCTCGTCTAACGGGTCGACGGTCACCTTCCAGGGGACAGCGGCATCGACGACTACATTCGGGCCTTTTACCAGCTATTTCAATTGCATCATCGGCAACAACACACTGCTGATCTATATGCAGTGGACCTACTTCTCCATATATACCGGCAACACATTTACCGGGCCAAATTTCTTCGGGTACTTTTATCCTACGGGGTCGGCAAAGCCAACCAGTCCGAATGTCTACGGTAACTTTGGAACAACCCCGCCGCCACCTCCTACGCCGTCGCAGTCGGGCACCAATGCCTGGGCCCAGGCCGGAATAATGATCGGCATTGGTGTGGCAAGCATGATCGTTTTTGAAGTTATCAAGAAACTCGCAACAGCCGGCTATAATTACCTGAGCAACCTGATACAGGAAGCAAGGGCAAATGGGGAGGCGAATGCCGAAGACCCCGCCGACGGCCCGGTTGATGATGCTGAAGATTTTAACCCGGATGATAACCCCGATGGCGAAGGTGTGGAAGCGGAAGCGGAAGCTGAACCAGAACCAGAACCAGAACCAGAACCCGAGCCGGAACCCGAGCCAGAGCCAGAACCCGAGCCAGAACCTGAGCCTGAGCCGGAACCAGAACCTGAGCCGGAACCAGAACCCGAGCCAGGCCCTTGCTTCCTGACGACAGCGGTGGTAAACACCCTTGGGATGCCTGACGACAGCGAACCGTTGACGCTGGCCAGATTTTTGCGCGACACCAAAATGACCAGCAGCAAAGAACATGCTTCGGTTGAACTCTATTATAAGGTTGCGCCGTTGATCGTCGAGCGCTCTACGGAATCAGAATGGCAACAGTTCTGGACAGAGCACCTCCGCGAAATTACCGCCCTGATCAAGTTAGGAGAATTCGACCTGGCAAAAGATCTCTACAGGATTGCAACTGCGGAGCTGGTTAACCGGAAGGCCACTACTTTTAAGGATGTGGAGATGGTTAACCTGGTTTATTCATACGGGCTTGGGGCCTTTGCAAAGATCAAGCTTCCTTATGCGCTTCGCTTCATTATACTGAAAGCGGCGTTCGTGATCGGTCTTTCTTACCATTCGCTCAGGCTATGGTGGCTCAAACGGCGTTTTGACGAAAAGATCAACCTCTAAAAATGCGCAAGCTTAATCCATTCCAATGGCAGGGAAGTAGTAAAATCTACTCCCTGCCATGGCTTAAGAATCGAATTGAATACTCTTCCGACCCAGAAAGAATAGCTGCCTATGCAAAGACGCCGTTCACGCGTTCGCGCTTTGTGATGGCTATGATCACTCAATTCCATTTGAGCCGGAATTCTATCGTAGTAAGCGAAGACGATCACGCGATGTGGCTGAAGCGGGTAGCCCGCCCCCACATGCCAACGGACGAAGCCGTCCCGCTGATGGCCGTTGACCTGATGGAGCGCTTATTCCGACCCGGCGAACCCGGACAGGATGAGCAAAGTATCCAGCTATTTGACCGGCTGATCCCTGAATTGTACCGCACCCTGTTGAATAACCTGCTGGAAGTGGAGATATTGAAGCCACTGGACGACTACATATCGCGTACAAAGTTTCCACATGGATCGCGGCCGTTGGTTCTGGAGGGGTTGATGTACTCGCTCCGGCTGCATTTGCCTTTTCTGCGCCCCATCCGCTGGTTTTTCGACCGGCTTTTTTTCAAAAGGGTGCTGTATATGAAACGCGTCTCAAATAAGTTGGACCAGATGGTGTTCGATTTCACCATTCCAAAGCCCAACTCCTGGTTTTCGACGCTCAAAGAGCTGAGGGCTTCCGGAAAGATCACCAGGGCCCAGTTCAGAGGCGAGATCACCAGTATGCTGGTATCGTCTTTCAGCCTGTCGTCAGCAGTGGGATCGGCGCTACTTTGTCTTGCAGCACGGCCCCGGTATCAGCAGAAGATCCACGACGACCCGGCTTTCGCCAGGTATTTTGTTATGGAGGTGTTACGTCTTTATCCGCCTTTCCGCCAGTTCGGTTACGAGCAAACGGCTGCAAATGGCGGCGAACACCTTTCAGGCAGCTTCGCAACTGAATTTATGATACCGGTGGTGGAATTGCATCGAAACAGCAGCATTTGGAAGGACCCGGATAAGTTCTATCCCGAGCGCTTTCTGGACCCTGATGTATCAAAAGGATTCAAATACATGCCATTTGGCATGGGCAAACGAAGTTGTCCCGGCCGTAATTTGTCGATGTCGCTGATCACCCAGTCACTCAGGTTTGTTTGTTCGGATGAATCCCGGATTAAGCTTGTGAAAAGCAATGCGATGCCGAGAGGAGGGAATGGCCGGCTGGTATCGTTTGTACTTAATGATACAATCACTTACCGCGCGGGATGAGTGGTGTGCATAGCATAAACCCACTGGCGATGATCGAGAGCTGGAAAAATCATCTCATCGATCAGGATATTATACAAAAATTATTGAACCAAACCGAAATAGAAATTTGCGATGCAAAATATAATTGAATGGTGTTTTGGGATACTGTTATTTACCTGGTGGATATTTTCTTTCATTTCTCAATTTAACGATAAAATCAGAAAATTTTTCGGGCAGGGCATATTTCATCTTATTCCCAATTATCGCTTTTTTGCACCGGTCCCAATAAGAAGAGACTTTCATTTGGAGTATCGCTTAATAAAGCCATCACTGCGAACAACAGAATGGCGCAGGATACAGTTTTTTGCCGAGCGGACAGCATTGTCTGTACTCTGGTATCCCGACAAGCGAATGAGAAAGTCGTTCAATACGTACGTCAGGCGGATCATCCGGCTGTTGCGATCGTCCAACCCTAAGGCAGTGCCGAAAAGCACTTCCTATCTTCACCTGGTAACTTATCTTCTAAATAGAGATCCAGCACAGAGCAGCAGGGGTCTTCAATTCAAAATTGTTTCTGAACAAACATTTGATAAAATGTCGAAGCCCCGGGTGGTTTTAGTTTCTGATTGGCATTTCCCGACAAAAAAAAGACAACAATGAACTATAACCCCTCTTTTTTTGCTTACGCAGTTGAAATAACGCTGGCTATCCAGGTAATAACGGCCACGGCTGAACTTTTAAAACTCCGCCGCGAATATAGTGAGGTAGGGTTATTAGCCTGGCAGATTCAGCGGTTGGGCCCTAAAGTATCCATTTACGTGAAAAAACTGGGGCTCGATTTTGTATGCAGTTACCCAAATGTTTTGGTGGCATTAATACTAAGATTATTGTGCGCAATAGCCATACCTGTGGCAATTTTATTCCACCAATCTATCTTAGTTCTATTATTTATTATTACGGCAATAAATTTAATAATGCAGGTGAGAAATTCGCAGAGCAACGATGGCTCCGACCAAATGGCCGTGGTCTGTTTTATTGCGCTTGCGCTTGCCAATGCCATTAACACTGATTCAAGTAAGTCATTCGCACTTTTTTTTATTGCCGCGCAAGCATCACTTGCATACGGTACATCGGGCTTTTTGAAAATGCAGAAAAAGGGATGGTATACCGGAGAATATGCAACAGAAGTTTTAAAAACATCATCGTATGGAGACAAGAATGTGTTAGAAATAGCCTTGAAACGAAGGTCCATAGCAAAAGTTTTGGGAATTATGGTCGTTTATGGCGATTGCCTGTTATCGCTTGCGTTCGCCTTTCCTCCTAACATCTGTATTTTTATTTTATTTTTTGGTGTCTTTCTTCATATCGGAATTGGGCGAATAATGGGGTTAAACACTTTTATGTGGTCGTACATCGCAACATATCCAGCCATTTTATTTGCATCTCATGCCATTTATTCGCTGATATAAGATGGGGAATTACGCTGTTTGAATAATGTTTATAAAACTATCCCACGGACGGGTGGATAACCGATTGGTGGCCCGCCGACAGGTGCACCAACCTACAAACGGCTCCCCGTGAGGTGCCGAAACAAGCAGAATGACAGCGTATTGTTCCTATACAACAGGCCAGCAGGTGGGGTGACTAATTGCTAAACACCTCCAGCGCCGTTTCAATCCGATTGATGGTTTCCGCTTTACCCAGCAACACTGCAATATCAAACACATGGGGCCCAAATTTACCACCCACCAGCATCACGCGGAAAGGCAGCATTAACTCGCCTGGTTTAATACCTTTTTCTTCGGCAAGGGCTTTAAAGGATTCTTCCAAAACGGCCTCGTCCCATGCTCCGGTTGATTTTATCAGCTCAATCAAACTATTGAAAAACTCCGTTTTGGCGTCCGTCCATTTAGGTTTAACGGAGTTAACATCATATTCCTTTGGCACCTCAAAAAAGTATGCCGATTGCTGGTAAAAGTCGGGCAATAAAACCACCCGGTCCTTTATTTTATCAATTACCTTCAGCAAATAAGCATCATCAGAAACCACAACACCCTTCTCCTCCAAAATGGTTTTAACTTTCGCCTTTAAGCTTTCAGCTTCCGACTTCTTGATCCATTCCGCATTGTACCACTTCGCCTTTTCGTAATCAAACTTCGCCCCTGCCTTACTGATGCGCTCGATTGAAAAACTATCGATCAACTCCGGTAGGGAGAATAGTTCCTTTTCGGTGCCGTCGTTCCAGCCCAGCGTGGCCAGCAGGTTTAAAAATGCTTCGGGCAAAAAGCCTTTTTCTTTAAACCCGGGGGTTAAGTCTCCGGTTTTGGGGTCGGTCCAGTTCATGGCATACACCGGGAAGCCCAGTTTCTCGCCGTCGCGTTTGCTTAGTTTTCCTTTGCCGTCGGGTTTTAATATCAGCGGCAAATGCGCCCATTGCGGCATATCGGCCTTCCATCCCAAATATTCCCAAAGCAATAAATGCACCGGGGCAGATGGCAGCCATTCTTCACCACGAAATGCATGCGTTATTTTCATCAGGTAATCATCCACCACCACGGCCAGGTGGTAGGTGGGCATCCCGTCGGCCTTTAATAAAACTTTATCATCCACCTGGTTGGTTTCAAAACTCACCTGCCCGCGGATCATATCGGTGAAGCTTACGCGTTCATCGGCTGGTATTTTTATGCGGATAACATGCGGGGTATAGGCATCCAGCAAGGCATCAACCTCATGTTCGGTTAACGACAGCGAGTTGCGCAAACCATCGCGGTAAACCTGCCCGTACTGAAAGTTAGGGATCTCTTTACGGTTTTTGTCCAGTTCCTCGGGCGTATCAAAAGCATAATAAGCGTGCCCCTGGCGCACCAGTTTTTCGGCGTATTCGCGGTAAATGGCTTTGCGTTCACTTTGGCGGTAAGGTGCAAAAGGGCCGCCTGCTACCGGGCTTTCATCCGGGTTTAAGCCACACCATTTAAGGCAACCTAAAATATATTCTTCGGCGCCTTCAACGTAGCGGTTTTGGTCGGTATCTTCTATCCTCAACACAAAATCGCCCTTGTGCTGCCGGGCGAAAAGGTAATTGAACAACACGGTGCGTACGCCACCCAGGTGTAACCCACCGGTTGGGCTTGGCGCAAAACGTACTCTAACTTTTTTATCAGACATAGTTGGGCAAAGATAGGGAAAGTCGGGGAGTCCGAAAGTCGGAAAAGTCAGTAAAGACGGAAAGCAAAAAAGAATTTGGTTGGAATGTTGTAAAGTTGAAAGGTTGTAATGTTATGTCCGGCGTTACTCAAATTCGCCCTTTACCAACTTTTTCCGTATTTTGCCCCAAAAATTTATCTTCCCGACTTTTCCGACTTTCGGACTAAAAACATGAACCCGTACCAACAAAAAAAACGCTGGAAATATTCGTTGCTCACGTTTGCGGTGGTAATTGCCAGTGGTTCGTTGCTGTACACGCAATATTTGGTGCGCAATATTGCCAAGTCGGAACGTACGCGGGCACAGGTTTGGGCCATGAGTATGAAACAGGTACTGGCATCGGACGATAACGACTTTTTAAGCTACGTTTTTGCGGTGCGCGATAGTTCCATTGTACCGGCTATTGTTGTTAATGACAGGGACGATATCCAGCTTTGGCGCGGGCTTGATTCTACCAAAACAGCTATTAAGCTGCAGGCCGAAGGCAATAAAAAACTGAGATACGATCCGAACTATTTTAAGCATGAGCTGGCTACCATGAAAAAACAACACGAGCCGATAAAACTCACTGTTTTGGGCACGCCCTGGTTTGTTTATTACGAGGACTCGAACCTGCTTACCCAGCTAAAATTTTTCCCCTATATCCAGCTGTCGCTTATCGCGATATTTTTACTGCTGGCATATACCGCTTTCAGTTCGTCACGCAAATCGGAGCAGGACCAGGTGTGGGTGGGCCTCGCCAAGGAAACGGCGCACCAGTTGGGCACGCCTATCTCTTCGCTAATGGCCTGGATCGAGCTGATGAAAGAGAAATTCCACGCCGAGGATGATCCCTTGATCGGCGAAATGGAAAACGATGTGAAGCGCCTTGAAATTGTTGCCGACCGTTTTTCGAAGATCGGGTCGAAGCCGCAGCTGGAAGAGCATAAGGTTTATGAGGTGGTGAAGGATTTTGTGGACTATTTTAAAATACGCGTAAGCAAAAATATCAGCTTTGAATTAACAGGTAACCCGCACCTGCTTGCCGGTATCAATGTGCCCTTGTTTGATTGGGTGCTGGAGAACCTGATGAAAAATGCCGTTAACGCCATTGAGGGTAAGGGGACCATTAAGGTTGATGTATCGGGCCATAAGATAAAAAGACAGGTTTATATTGATATTTCGGATACCGGCAAGGGGATCCCGCGCTCAAAATTCGATACCGTATTTCAGCCGGGTTATACCACGCGCAAGCGCGGATGGGGGCTTGGCCTCAGCTTAACCAAACGGATGGTGGAGAACTACCACGACGGGCAAATATTCGTACGTGATTCGGAATTGGGGAAAGGAACTACTTTCAGGATCATACTAAAAAACATACGACATGATAAAAAGACCGCAGCCTGATGAATATTCGGCATTTGCCGCACGCTACGTCGACCTGGTGGGCGATGAACCCATATTGGAAATACTGAAAGAGAATCAGCAAAGCACTTACGAGATCTTTAGCCGGATAAGCGCCAATAAAGCAGGTTACGCCTATGCCGAAGGTAAATGGACCATTAAACAGGTACTGGGCCATATGGCCGATACCGAAAGGGTTTTTGCTTACCGCGCGCTGGCCTTTTCGCGCGAGGCGGTTGAACTACCCAGTTTCGACCAGGATGTTTATATGGAAGGCGCCACTTTCAACGACCGTACATTAACAGATCTGGCTAATGAATTTAAAACGGTGAGGGAATCGAGCCTGTATCTTTTTAAGTCATTAACCGAAAACCAATCAACGCAGAAAGGGATTGCCAGCGGCAACCCGGTTTCTGTGAGGGCATTGGCGTATATGATTGCAGGCCATGAGTTGCATCATATTAAGATTTTAAAGGAGCGGTATTTGGTTGGTTGATTAGGTTGAATTAAGTTGAATGGTTGACCCGATAGCTATCGGGTAAGTTAAAAAAACAACCCCTCACCTAATCAACTCAATCAACTTTCTCACCCTCCCCATTGTTGTGTTTCTTTTCCATCAGGAAAGATAAAAATAATCCTGACCCGCCAAATATGGCAATCAAAGCGAAGTAAATGGCCACGTTGCCGCCATCTTCGATATCGCCCATTTTACTGAATAAGGTATGGTCCAGTACATAAGCGAAAAATAAGCCCGCTCCTGCACCGATCAACAAAAGGGCCCATTTGAGGGTTTGAAAAGGTGCTGATTGCGGTTTATACCTGCGCGGGTCCATCCCACGTTCGATCATAGCCATTCTCTCCCGTTTGTATAGGTAAAAAATGCCGAAAATCATTGCAAAAAAGCCAGTTGAGATAACGATCCCTGCCATTATCCCAAATTCTGCTGTACGATCCATAATATGTAATTTTTTAAAAGTTAATAAATATTTTTTTATTTCAATCACCACCGTGGTGTATTTGCAAGCTATGACCACTTGATTTTTAGCGAGGTTACACTGTTTTGAAAAAAAGTTTGCAGTAAGTAGTTTGCAGTGGGCAGGCTAAATCTGCAAACTGCCCACTCAAAACTGCAAACTAAAAAACTATCTTTACATAAAGGGTGTAACCTCCGCTAACAAACGCACGTCAGAGAGCTATAACAGATGCAAAGCAAGCTTTCAGATACCGAGTTGATTGAGCAGACACTGGCAGGAAACCAGGCGGCTTATGCCGACCTTGTGAAACGGCACCAGCGTTTTGTGTTTACCCTGGCCCTGCGCTTTACGAAGGTGCGGGAGGATGCCGAAGAAATAGCGCAGGATTGCTTTATTAAGGCCTACCGCTCGCTGGCATCGTTCCATGGGCAATCAAAGTTCACAACCTGGTTGTATAGTATTGTTTACACAACAGCTATGACTTCTTTGCGGAAGAAACGGGTGGCAACAGATTCAATAGATGATGAAAACACCCTAATACAACTGGAAAGCCGCGCTTCCGGTTATGATGTAAATAATGTAGAAAACAAATCGCGGTCGTTTTACCTTAGCAAGGCCATTGATCAGCTTTTGCCGGATGATGCGGCTATCATAACGATGTTTTACAAGGGCGAGCAATCGCTGGAGGAGATAGCGCAGGCATTGGGGATGGAAGCGAATACCGTTAAGGTAAAATTATTCAGGGCGCGCCAGCGTTTAAAAGAAAAGCTGGAACGCAATTTAAAACACGAAGCTAAAGAACTGATATGAATAGCATAGAAGAAATACTTTGGAACTATATTGATGGTAATTGCACTTCCGAGGAGCAAAAGATCATTCATACGCTGATTGCCGAAGACGAAGCGTACCGGTTAAAATACCAGGAGCTGCTGAACCTGGATCAGCAATTTTCGGCTATTGAACTGGATGAGCCATCCATGGCATTTACATACAATGTAATGGAAATTATCCGCACCGAAAATGCGCAGGTGCCACTTAAGGCCGCTATCAACAAAAAAATAATAATGGGCATCGCTATCTTTTTTGGCGTCACCCTGATAGCTATGCTCATCTTCGCTTTTGCGAGTTTGAACTGGTCGACAGCGGGCTCGTCTGTCAATTTGACATACAATTTTAAAATGCCTGCCATCGATCCCGGCAAAACCAAAATGGTGGTTGAAGGATTTGTGTTTTTTGATGTCGTACTGGCTTTATACCTACTGGATGCTTATCTGCGTAAAAAAACAATAGCCAGGCAAGGTTAACACAATGTATGGCAAAGCCGACATTGTATACTAAAAATGGTCAATTTTTGTGAAATAAGTAATGCGATTTAGGTTGAAGGAACAAGAAAATTAAATATTAAATAGGTCCATTAATATTTTGGTATAATAATTGTATTACGGTATGCGACTGGCACCCGCCAGTTAATTGTGATAAGGTTTAGGTTGAAAGTCCCCCGCGATAAGCAGGGGGCTTTTATTTTTTATATACAATTGCAACAGTGGTACGAGACGCCTGCTTGGCTTAAAAATCAACTTCACTTACTTATCATTTTATTATATTTGTTGGTAAGAATTATAAACCCTTTAGCTTAAGACTATGGGACTGCTTCAGCCAACGGACATTATAATTATTTTGGTCTTTATAGGAGTACCTGTTGGTGCTGTGTGTGTAGCTGTTAGCGGAAACAAGGTGATGAGCCGTACTGAAGCGTTTTTATGGGGATTTTTGTTTAATATTATTGGCCTGATTGTGGTTTTAATTTCCAAAAACAAGACAGAAATTCCAAATTTCCAATTTGATTCAACCCCTGATCAAATAAAAAAAATATAAAGAATTGTTAGATAGCGGCGCCATTACGGAAAATGAATACAATGCGCAAAAATTTAAGTTATTGAACCAATAAATTATTTATTCGTCAGTTATAACACTAAAATACCAATCATGAAAAAGCTATACTTTTGTATTTCCGTTTTGCTTATCGCTGCCGTAAGCTTTAAAAGCCAGGCCCAAACGCCAAGGATCCCCGAGGCCAGTTCAACCCAAACCATTATCCAGGATTTCGGGCTTGGCAAAATAACCATCACCTATTCAAGGCCAAACGTTAAGGGCCGCGTAATTTTCGGCGGCATCAATCCATGGGGCCAGGTGTGGCGTACGGGGGCCAATTCGGCCACTACCATAACTTTCAGCGAAAATGTGATCATGGAGGGCAATAAGGTGCCCGCCGGTACATACTCGTTGTTCACCATCCCCGGCCAAGACGAATGGACCGTCATTTTAAATAAGGTAGTGAAACAATGGGGTGCTTATAGCTATAAAGAATCGGAAGACTTTTTACGGTTTAAAGAAAAGCCCATTCATCTGGATGAAAAGCGCGAAAGCTTTACCATACAGTTTGCTAACGCTACAACCCAGTCGAACGATCTGTACCTGGTTTGGGACCATACCGCAGTTGGGATCCACATGCAAACCGACGACGATGCCCAGATAACCGCCAATATTGACGAATTGATGAAGGGCGACCGCAAACAGTATTACTTTAACGCCATCCAGTATTATTATGAAAATAATAAAGACATGAACAAGGCGCTTTCGTGGGCCCTTGAGGCCGAAAAAGCTGATCCGGGAGCATGGTACCAATTATGGGAGGCCCGTATCCGGTTAAGGATGGGTAACAAAGCTGCCGCTATTACCGCCGCAAAAGAAGGAGTAAGGATGGCCCAGGCAAACAAAGATGATGAATATGTGCGCCTGAACCAGGCGGTTATCGACCAGGCAGGAGGCTGAAGAATTTCGGATGTCGGATTTACGATTTCGGATTTAAGGAAGGCGAATTAATTTTTTGATTTTCGAGTTTGAAGCCACCCTAAAAACGTTGTTTGCACTTGTTTCAACTTGTACAGGCTTTTTATTTGTGCCGGTAATTTGTATTGCCGAAGTTTGAGCTATACGGTTATCACGATAGAATGGAAAAATTGATTAAACCCGCCCGGATCGCCTTCTGCATAGGGCTTGCAGGCATGGTGGTGCCGCAATATTTTTATCATGTATTTGGCGCTAATTTCTTCCCTGCATGGCCGGGCCTGCCGTTGGTTGCTTTTTGGGCCAGTTTTTTCACCACGGTGGTGCTGGTAGCCTGCGCCGCGATTATTTTTGAAATAAAGCCCAGGCGAGTGTCGCTCATTTTAGGTGCTTTGCTGCTGGCCGTTTATATATTTGGATACCTGCCTTACGATGCATTTTTCGCACCGTATAACAATCACCTCGGCACCTGGGCTGATGGATTGAAAGAAACGGCACTGGCAGGCGGGGCGTTCGTGGTAGCCGGTTCGCTCCCCGACCAAATGAATGCTGAACGATCATCATTCATAAAATTCCTCGAAAAACTGATCACTTTCGGTCCTTTTTTGTTTTGTACCACGATGGTATTATATGGCATAGCACATTTCTTTTACGCACCATATATTTCTCCTTTGGTACCCACTTGGCTCCCCTGGCATATGTTCTGGACATATTTTGCAGGGATGATGCTTATCGGTTCCGGCATTGCCATCGTATTGAAAATACAACTGAAGCGTGTTGCTTTCCTGCTTGCGCTTATGATCTTTATCTGGTTGCTCATCATTCATATTCCTCAAACCGTTGCCGATCCGTTTGGCGGACATTGCAATGCGCTGATAGGTGCGTCTTCTGCATTATCGTTTAGTGCGACGGCGTTTATTATAGCGGGGATGGCTGGTAAAAAAGGAAAGATTTAAACTGTCTCTTGCGGTTTTGCAGGCATTAACGGATTGATAACCGCCGCCAGCAGGATCACTAAAATGCAGCCGATCATATTGAGCCACAAATAGGCTACTAATTCAAAGTTACCAAGAATAATAATAAGCAGTTCGGTTATAATGGCGGCAATAAAAACCGCATTGCCCCTGATTTTTTTCAGATAAAAAGCAACTACGAATACACCCAATATTGTCCCGTAAATGTACGAGCCTAGCTTGTTTACATATTCCAGTAAATTCCCCACCTTGCTGGCATATAATGCCATCGCGATGCACACTATTCCCCAAAAAATGGTGGCAAGACGCGAGGCGTTGAGGTAATTTTTATCCGATGCGCCCGGATGCAGGATGCGTTTATAAATATCAACCACACTGGTTGATGCCAGTGAGTTTAACGCGCTGGCTGTTGAACCCATTGAAGCGAGGAATATGATAGCAACCAGCAAGCCGATCAATCCCCGTGGTAAATATTGAGTAACAAAAGTGAGAAACACATAATTGGTATCATCCTCATTGGCCTTGCCGTTGTTTTTCTTCATTACGGCGATGGCCTGTTTGCGGATGGATAAGGATTGTGCGTCGGCGGTCTTTAAAGCATCCTGCGCTTTGTTTATTTGGGTTTGGTCTTTACCGTCGAAGGCTTTTACCAAATCTTCCGCGCTGTTTTTGTGTTGCTCAAAAGCTTTCGAATACTGAGTTTCCAATGCGGTATATTGCGCAGCGTAATTGCTTTTTTTAACCTGTTTTACCTCGTATTGGTTAAAAAACATGGGCGGCCGGTTAAACTGGTAAAAGGCAAATACCAATACGCCTATCAATAATATCAAAAACTGCATGGGTATTTTAACCAAACCATTCATGATCAGCCCGAGACGGCTTTGCCCTACCGAGCTCCCCGTTAAATAGCGGCCTACCTGGCTTTGGTCGGTACCAAAATAAGAGAGTTGTAAAAAGAAACCGCCAATCACACCGCTCCAGATATTGTAGCGATTGTTCGGATCGAACTTCCAGTCGATCACGTTCATGCGACCCAATTTTCCGGCCAGTTTAATGGCATGTCCAAAACCAACGTCATTTGGCAACAGGTGTACCACCATCACCCCGGCGAAAAACATCCCTAAAAAAATAATGCTCATTTGCAGCAACTGCGTGTACGATACTGCTTTGGTGCCCCCATACACGGTATAAAATATCACCAGGCCGCCAATAAAAAACGTGGTATAAACGGTATTGATATCAAGTATGGTGGATAAGATGATGGAAGGGGCATAAATAGTGATTCCTGTTGAAAGCCCGCGCTGGATAAGGAATAAAAAGGAAGTAAGCGCTCTTGTTTTCAGGTCGAAGCGTTGTTCCAAAAACTCGTAGGCCGTATAAACTTTAAGGCGGTGGAAGATCGGTACAAAGGTTACGCAAAGCACGATCATGGCCAACGGCAGGCCGAGGTAAAATTGCACAAAGCGCATCCCGTCGGAATAAGCCTGGCCGGGGGCGGATAAAAAAGTAATGGCGCTGGCTTGCGTTGCCATAACGGAAAGGCCCACATGGTACCAGCGCAGGGAGCGGCTGCCCATCAGGTACTGGTCGATATTATGACTTTGGCCGCTTTTCCAAACACCGTATAAAACGATGCCGAGCAGCGTAACGCCCAATACGATCCAGTCGGCTAAGCTCATTTAAAGCTGATGGTAATGAGCCAGAAAATAAGGATCAGCAGAACCAGCCAGCCAATTACTATGGCATAAAACTGTTTCCAGCTGCGGATGAAGGAAGGCAGATCAGGATCAGGCCTTTCCACGGCCTTTTACCAAAAGCTGGCGGAAAAACCCCGAGAAAAGGAAACCGACAACCCCTAAAATAACCACCAGCTGCCAGGTTTGATTAATAACCACGCCTATAAACAGGCCGCTTAATGTGCCAACAAGGGAGTATATCGCTTTGTAATTTTTTTGGTCTTTTTCGTGATGATGTGCCATTGGATGTATTTTATGGATGCAAATTTAATTTATTTTATCATTTGTTTCCTAACCGTTGAAAATTTGGCTAAAGCCGGAATCTATTTGCCCTATTTAACCGTTGGCTAAAGCCGAACGGCAATGAATTTAGTGCCGTCAGCGCCTTCATCTCCTTCGTCCGCCAAAGCTTCAGCGACGGCGGATTACGGCTGACTCTTCGGCTTGCTCAATAAATTAATAAATAACCTGTAAGCTCCCGGCACTCCGGCAGGCAACTGCCTGAAAAATGCCAGCGAAGTATAAACAAAGCGCCCCTGACCATAATTGCCGACTATCAATGCACCCTTATTTGCTCCTTCGCCGGGATCTTTCATTTCCAGCGGGGCACTGTATTTTGAATCGGGATCGCCTACAAAGTATAAGCCGCGTTCCTGTACCCAGCCGTTAAAATCATCATCGGTTATTTTGTTGGGATAGTTCAACAGTGGGCTTTGCGGATCTAACACATTAACTTTTGCATCTTCGTCGGTTACTCTACGATTTACCACATTAAAGGGGTATGGACCGATGTTTTTGGTCACCAAGCCGGCGTTATTGTTGTATTGCACCACCAGGTTACCGCCATTTTTTACATACTCCAGCAGTTTGGGTTGTTCAACCGCGAGGCGTGGGTTTACGTTGTAGGCGCGTACACCGGTAATAATAGCGTCGTAACCGGAAAGGTCATCATTCATGATCTCTTTTTCGCCCAGCTCATGCACATCATAACCTGCCTGGCGTAAGGCATCCGGCACCAGGTCGCCGGCTCCCTCAATATAGCCTATTTTTTTACCGGCTAATTTCAGATCCAGGTTCAGCAATTTTGCTTGTGCGGGCGGGAAAAGGGTAATATTAGGGATATGGTTATAATTGATCTCTTTAATCCCGTAACTGTAAGTGCGTTGGTCGTTGTCAACGGTGATCGCCGCAACAGCCGCGCCATTTTGAGATTGACTGTTTGAAGGTGTTACCATAAACCGCTCGTTCCATTCGTCGCCTTTGCTTTTGTTTTTAAAAGGAATAGACTCCGGATCGGATTTCCATCCTTTTGGCAGGTCAAGTTTGATCTCGCCGCCGCTTACTTTTTTAAATGCTTTAAGTTTAACCTGTAAATATTGCGGTGCCGCGGCATTAAAAACATAAACCTGGCCGGCAATATTTCCAGTAACTGGTGGGGTAATAACCAACGGTTCGTAAAGTTCTCCCCGGGCAGGGTCAACGTGTTTGTACTTAATTGGTCTCACAAATTCAAACTCTTTACCTAAAATAGCGAATGTGAGTTTGGTTGAATAAGGAATATTTTCCGGGAGCGTTTTTTGAGCGAGATTTTGCAATGTGTCTAATGCATCTTCATACTTTACAACTTTTATGCTGTCTAAATATTCAGTGTTATATGTTCCAATGCCATGATTATACACCAACCAATAAGGCTGGGTGATTTTTCCTGCTCTAAATTTATAGTCGAAATCTTTTAAAGAATTTCTTGTAGTGTCTTGATGAACTGAAGTAGTAGGAAATGCTTTATAATCATCTCTATAACTTGGATAAACAATCTGTACTAATTGTGGATGATTGTTCCCTCTTACTATGACCTGTGTCTTTACGCGCACCGTATCTCCCAAGGCGTACACTGGTTCGGCTGCATAACTCTCGAACCATAATCCGGCACACGCGGCAATCAGATCATTAAGCTCTTTCGTTTTTTGCGCTCGCCAATATTCGTCTTTAACTGTTTCAAGTTTATCCGATAGTCTGACCAATGTGGGTACTGACTTGTCCGGATTGTCAACATCAAGTTCTTTCCTGATCTTTTCTACGTCCCTGCTGATTGCCTCGCCTCCTTTTACCCGCCCCCAGCCAGTATTTACTCCGTCCATCAAATCGGTTTGAGGGGCATCGCCCAATATGGTTTTAAAAAACTCGTATGATTCTCCACGCTGCCTTGCTGAGCCAAAGCCCTGCGTTTTATGGTTGGAGCGGCTTTCGGCAGCCATTTCGCCATAGCCTTTGCCGATGATGGGGTTATAAACCCCTACATCAATTTTAAACTGATCGGGTGCGGTAGTATTTACAGTGCCAAAGCTAAAGGTGTTCCACAATAAACGTTTGGCCTGCCATACCTGTACGTATTTCAATTGTTCGGGGTACCGGTTTGGATCGGCAGCGGCAGCAAACGCCTCCTGCGCCAGTATGGCCGAAGCCGTATGATGTCCGTGGCCGCCTTCACCTGTTGTCGGGAAACGGCAGATGATCACATCCGGCCTGAATTTACGGATCACCCAAACCACGTCGCTTAACACTTTATCCTTGTCCCAAATCTTCAGCGTTTCGCCCGGCCCTTTTGAAAAACCAAAATCGTTGGCTCGGGTAAAAAACTGTTCGGCGCCGTCAACCCTTCGGGCAGCTAAAAGCTCCTGTGTGCGTATCAAACCTAACAACTCCCCTTGCTCATTGCCGAGCAGGTTTTGACCGCCATCGCCGCGCGTCATCGACAGATAGCCGGTGCGATAATGTTTTTCGTTTGCCAGGTAAGCCAGCAAGCGGGTATTTTCATCATCGGGGTGTGCGGCTACATACAGCACGCTGCCCAATACATCCAGTTTTTTAAAATTCTGCTCAATGGAAACCAGGTCGGCAGGCGGCGCAGTTTGCGCAAAAGCAATCTGACCCAAAAACAAAAAGGCAATAAAAATTTTGATGCGGTTCATAGCTAACAAATATATCGAAAGAATAATAGCATGCAGAAGTGTATCAATAATTTAACAATGCTATTGTATTTCGGATTTCGGATGTTCGATTTCGGATGTCAGGAGAAATTAAAAGCCGTCGGTGGTGATCTTATTGTCGCTGGTTTTTATGGTAAATCCTTTCATGGATTTTAAACGGTTTCGAATGAATAAATATAGGCAGTGGAGCGGATGGAATTTTACACCAAAAAAATATTTTCAATAATTTAAAGTTCTTGCCTTCCCCAATCGTCCTCATATTAAACAACTATACCAACGATAAAGATGAACATCCTTAAAGATAAAAAAATAGCCATCGTAGGCGGCGGACCCGGAGGATTAACACTCGCGCGGCTCTTGCAAATGAACGGCGCCGACGTAACTGTTTACGAACGCGATAAAAGCAAAGACGCCCGCGCACAGGGCGCCACGCTCGATCTGCATGAAGAATCTGGATTACTCGCCCTGCGTCAAGCGGGATTAATGGACGATTTCAGGGCAAATTACCGGCCCGGGGCCGAGCAATTGCGCATTACAGATAAACACGCACAGATTCTTTTTGAAGATCAGCCGAAAGCGGAGGAAGAGATCTTGCGGCCCGAGATTGACCGCGGCCCGCTGCAAAAAATATTGCTGGCTGCGCTGCTGCCCGGCACCGTGGTATGGGATAGCCATTTTGTAGCGCTTTCGCTTGAAAATGGCGGCTGGCTGCTGGAATTTAAAAATGGCAGCGTTGCCTATGCCGACCTGGTGATCGCGGCCGATGGGGCAAACTCCAAGGTACGCCCTTACATCACACCTATAAAACCCTTCTTTTCGGGCATTACGGTAATTGAAGGCGCGGTATATGATTCAGCGATCAACAGCCCGAAAATCCACAAACTGCTGAACGGCGGAAAAATATTTGCCATGGGCGACAACAAATCATTGGTGGTAAGTTCGAAGGGCGATGGCAGCCTGGTGTTTTACACGAGTTTTAAAACCGGCGAAAACTGGATCCGCCAAAGCGGCATCGACTTTTCATATCAACAGCAGGTGCTCGATTGGTTTAAGGTTGAATATGAAGGCTGGGATGACATCTTTACTGAACTATTTGAAAATGCATCGATCTCCTATTTTTGCCGCCCGCTTTACTGCATGCCGGTTGATCAAACCTGGGAGCCGTTGCCAAACCTCACCATGATAGGCGACGCGGCGCACCTGATGCCGCCATTTGCAGGTGAAGGGGTAAATATGGCGATGCTGGATGCACTGGAATTAAGCAAATGCCTTACCGGCGACGAGTTTCCGGACCTGCAATCGGCAATAGCTGCGTTTGAGAAACAAATGTGCGCAAGGGCATCGGCCACCGCAATGGAAACATTGGAAGCAACCGAAGCATTACATTCTCCAAACGCTATCGCTTATTTTAGTGCGGTAATCAGTTAGGGAGGGATGCTTTTGGGAAATACCAAACAGGTTTATCAAATTCTTCGCTTCAAAGTGATAATTACATTATCATACTTTTTATCGTGAAACACTTCGAGCAGCAGCGTGCGTTCGGGTTTTGATTTAAAAAGGCCATCGATCTCTTCCAGCGTCATTTTGGCGACGGGCTTAAAATTGATCGCCATGATCTCGTCGCCCGGTTCCAGTCCGATCTCATCTCCCGGCGAACCAGGTTCAACGCGGCTGATGATGACGTGGTTCAGTTCGTCGCCGCTGCTGTAATATTCCAGCCCACTCATGTCATGCTCATACACATCATTAATATTATAGCCGGGTTTTAGGTACAGTGCGCTGTCGGGGTAATCAACTATCATAGTGAACCGCTTTAACAGGCCCATGCCCAGGTTGCCGTCGCGCTGCTCTTCGGGTTGCTGGCCTGGCTTATTAATGGGGAACGATGTGACCACATCTTTTACCTTAAACTTACCAATATCCACCTCCTTTACGCGGCTTAAAAAGCCTTCTATAGGCCCCGTAAGCCCCATTCCCAAATTGGCCGAAATAAATTTATCAGGGAGGCCGTGCTTTTCAATAATATTTTCCAGCGAAAGCGGGTGCCCGGCACCCAGGTCGAAGATCAGTTTGTCGGTTGATTTTGTGCCATTTGTGTATGTTACTTTTGCCTGCAAATAAGGCTTCCGGTTTTCAACGCTTAAATGTATTTTACTGCCCCGGCTAAAAAAACGTGTATCTTTTGGCCGTGAAACCGTTAGCGAGCTATCGCCAAAATCTATTTTTACGGCAAGGTTGTTAAAAAACTCATAGCCCAGCAGGCCGTGTATCGGGATGCCGGCAAAGTTGGATAGCCCAAAATGGTCGGTTTTTAAAATGGCAGCGCCTACATCGTAACTCTTCAAGCCGGGTATTTGTATGTTTAAAGGCGAAGTGATATAAGCCTCAAGGTCGTCGCCCTTGCCCAACCCTTCAATTTTTATGGTGCGTTTATTGGCAACATTAATGGAGTCGACCAGCTTGGGGTCGGTGATCAGCATCAGGCCCACCCCGGTATCCAGTACAAAGTTAAAAGGTCCCTTACCATTAATTTCCAGGTGAATGATCACCATATCGCGGATCAAGCGGAAAGGGATTACAACATGTTTCCGGTTGCCTTCCAGATCGAAATACTGCGCGTCGGCTAAATGGCAGCAACAGCACAAGAACGCGAGCAGCACAACTATTCGTAACAATTTTATTTTATGGGTAGTACGGATCAACTAACGTTTATATTTGGATACTAAATATACGATTTATTCACACAATTTCCCCGATGCAACAAAAAGTATTTATCATTATGACTGTGCTGGCCAGCCTGTTGTTACAGATGGGCTGTTCAAGCGCCGGGCATATCCCTAAACGAAAAATAGAAAAACAGCTTGAACAGTCCGTTATCCTAAACGATCATTTTACCGGCTTCGCGCTGTACGATCTGGATAAGAAAGAAATGATCTGGCAGCAAAATGCGGATAAATACTTCACCCCGGCATCAAACACCAAACTATTTACCTTTTATGCCTGCCTTAAAATGCTGGGCGACAGCATACCCGCATTAAAATATGTGGCACGCCATGACTCGTTAATATTTTGGGGCACCGGTGACCCCTCCTTCCTCCACAGCGATCTGAAAGCGACCAAAGCCTTTAATTTTTTAAAAAACAGCAATAAAAAACTTTTTTTTGCAACCGGCAATTACACCGGCTATTTTTATGGCGATGGCTGGGCCTGGAACGACTATAACGATTATTACCAGGCCGAGATAAACGACCTGCCTTTTGAAGATAACATGGCAGAATTTTATGCCGACAAAAATGATTCGCTGCAGGTGCGGCCGACGTATATGAAAAGGTTTTTAAAAGTAGATAGTACTTATCACCCCAAAAGTTTCAGGGTTCAGCGGGATTTTGTGAGTAATAGTTTCGTTTATCCCGCTATCAAACCACCGAAAGATTTTGTGCAGGATGTTCCGTGGAAAACTAGTGCGGGCTTAACCCTGGCGTTGTTGCAGGATACATTGAAGCTGCCTGTAACCGAAATTCATCTGCCCCTGCCCGACAGCGCCAAAACCCTGTATGATGCCAATGCAGACACCGTTTACCGGCACATGCTGCAACCCAGTGATAACTTTATAGCCGAGCAATTGCTGCTGGTGTGTTCGTCGGCAAAATACAAAGCCCTTAATGCCGATTCGACGATCAGCTACGCCAAAGCCAATTTTTTAAATGACCTGCCAGATGTACCCCAATGGGCAGACGGTTCAGGGCTGTCGCGGCAAAATTTGTTTACCCCGCGCAGTATAATCGTATTGTTAGAAAAGATAAGAGACCAGGTAAAAAGTGATACGCTGCTTCACAGCCTCCTTCCCGAAGGCGGCGTAGTTGGTACCATCAAACACGCCTATAAAACCGATAACGGACAGCCCTTTATCTGGGCAAAAACAGGGAGTTTAAATAATGTGTACAATCAAAGCGGCTACTTTACAACCCGCAAAGGCAAGCACATGGCTTTTGTGTTTATGAATAATAATTTTACCCGGCCGGCATCGGAAGTGCGCAATGAAATGGTGCGGATCATAACGTGGATGAGGGTAGCTTATTAGTTGATTGAGTTGATTAGGTTGAATGGTTGATTAAGTTGTTGCCGATTCAATTCGTGGCTTCTTCCAGATCCTTAGACGCGATTAACTCAATCAACTTAATCAACCCAATATAACTTAATCAACTCCCTTCTTTCTTCAACTCCTTATCCAGCTCAGGATTTTGGGGTGGCAACACCTTTACCTCCCGGATGATCTCGGTTTGTTGTACGCTTACCGCATAATCGGCAGGTTCAATTTTGCAGCCGATGGCTTCGGCATAAACCTGCGTAAACTCGGCGCCAATATACAATATTGCTGAGGTATAGTAGATCCATACGAGTATCACTAATATAGAACCAGCTGCGCCATAGGCGGATTTTTTTGCCATATATTCGATGTACAAGTTGATGCCGTATTGCCCCAGCATAAAAAGCAGGGCGGTAAAAAATGCTCCGCTTCGTACGTCTTTCCACCTGATCTTAACGTCAGGTAAAAACTTAAAAATGATGGAAAACAAAACCGAAATAATAATAAACGTTATACCCATGTTCACCCCTTTTATTAAAAGCGTGGTAACGGCTGGCATAAAACGTTCTATCCAGGTCTCCAAGGAACTTACCAGCAAGTTAACTATTAGCGAAACCAGTAACAAAAACCCTATGCTGATGATCAGCGAGAAGGATAAAAACCGGTTTTGGATCAATTTAAGCCAGCCTTTTTTGGGCTTGGCTTTTACCCGCCATATCATATTCAAAGAATCCTGAATTTCCATAAAGATGCTGCTGGCGCCAATCATCAGGGTGATAGAACCAATAACAACGGCGGTTGGCGATTTGCCTGCAAGCTGCAGGTGCTTTAAAATATCCTGTATTTGCAGGGCTGCCTGGCTTCCCACATAATGGGCTATTTGGGGATACAGCCGCCCGGTAGCTACATCGGGAGGCACAAACAGCCCCGCCAGGGAAATAATGATAATAAGCAGGGGCGCAATAGAAAAAACAGTATAATAAGCTAATGATGCACTTAGTTTTAACCCATTGTCGTCAATAAAACCCATAAAAGTGGCCGACACTATTTTCCATGTCTTCTTTAAGAAATAACGCCTTCTGAACCAACTCATATCAAAAAATATTCCTCTTAATTTTTTAATTTATTTCATGGCAATTTTAATGCCCAATGGTAACAAGATTTTTCTGCAGAATTTGTTTTTGAAATGCTTTTTTAGCACGCTACTTTATTTCTGGGAAAGGGATGTCCAGCAGCGGGTATTTCGACCAGCCGTTAAAGTCAAAATGCCACCACTCCGTCTCAATCTCCCTGAAGCCATGCGCTTCCATGGCCGTTTTTAAAATGGCCCGGTTGGCAATTTCCGCTCGCGGCAGGGCTATATAAGCAGACGCAGCTTGTTTGCTGAAACTATCAAAGCCGGTTGGCATATCCAGCTCTTTCCCGGTTTTCAAATCGATAACGCTCAGGTCGATGGCGCAGCCGCGGTTGTGTTTTGAGCCCTTGCGCGGATCGGCCACAAAGTTAGTGTCATGTGCTACTTCATAAAAATGTACGGTGACGGCATATGGTCGATAAGCATCAAATATTTTTAAGCCGAGACCCTGTTTTTTCAGATCCGCTTCTACCTCCTTGAGGGCAAGCACCACCGGCAGCCGCGCGAAGGCCCTGGCCTCGGCATACATTTGCTGGTGGGTAAAATTATTGGTGGTGGCATACCGGATATCCAAAGCAATGCCAGGGATATATTTTTTTATTTCGACCAGCCTGGTTTCGGGATGCGCTTTAATATCTTTCAAATAACTGTTCAGGCCCATCACTTTTGAGCTATCGATATACTTGTATTTCTGCGCCGATGCAGCATAGCTCAAAAAAATAACCAGTGCAAATAAGATATAGCGTTTCATAATTAATGATGAGATACGATGAGCAGGTCGAGGTCTTTTGTGGGGATGGAAAAACGCTCGCCCATGTGTTTGCTGGTTAAATGGCCTTTGTAAATATAAACGGCTTCGCGCAGGCCGGCCTTTTGCCATATCAGGTTTTTAAGGTCGCCGTGTTCGCCGATGTCGAGCAGTATAGGCGCGAAAATATTGGTAAGCGCATAAGTAGCCGTACGCGCCACCCGCGACGCAATATTAGGCACGCAGTAATGGATCACATCGTATTTCCTGAACACAGGGTGCGTATGGTTGGTGATTTCCGAGGTTTCGAAACATCCGCCCTGATCGATGCTTACATCAATAATTACCGAGTTGGGTTTCATACGGCTTACGGTAGCTTCACTCACAATACAGGGACTGCGACCATCCTCGGCACGCATGGCGCCTATGGCCACATCACAAGTGGTGATCGCTTTCTCCAGTACGATGGGCTGTACAACAGACGTGAACACCCGGCTGCCAATATTATTCTGTAACCGGCGGAGCTTGTATATGGATGGGTCGAAAACCTTGACCTCGGCGCCTAATGAGATGGCGGTACGGGCGGCATACTCGCCAACGGTACCTGCGCCCAGTATTACAATTTCAGTTGGTGGTACGCCGGTTATGCCACCAAGCATCAAACCTTTTCCGTCAAAAATATTACTTAAATATTCCGCCGCTATCAGGATGGAAGTTGCGCCTACGATCTCGCTCATCGCCCTTACAACGCTCAGCGAGCCGCCTTCATCGCGCAAGTGCTCAAAGCAAAGGGCTGTTATTTTTTTATTGATGAGCGCGTGCAGGCTCTCGGCCTTAAAGGTGGATAGTTGTAAAGCCGAGATCAGCGTTTGCCCCGGCTTCATCATTTCTATCTCGCCCATGGTTGGCGGGGCTATCTTTAAAATGATATCGGCCTCATATAGTTTTTTACTATCGTAAACAATGTGGGCACCCTGTTCGCTGTAATCTTTATCCGAAAATTTTGCTGCGGCCCCTGCGTTGCTTTCCAGCATTACCTCGTGGCCGTTATTTACCAGCAAAGCAACTGACAAAGGAGTGAGGGGAACTCGGTTTTCCTGGAAGGATATTTCTTTTGGAATGCCGATATACAGTTTGTTTTTTTTATTCTTCACCTCCAGCATCGATTCCTGGGGCTGCATCATCGCTTGTTTGGCTACATCCGAAAACCCGCTATATTTCCCTGAACTCATTGTTTGTTTTTTTGGATGTTGAAGATAGCAAAAATAACTATTAAGTATAAATTAAATCTTGTCAAGAATTATCTGCCTCAGATTATCACTCTCAACGCTTATTTTTATGCTGACGTAATGGTCGGGCAGCAGGTTAGGGATCTTTTCGGGCCATTCAATAAAACAATAAACGCCCGAATAAAAATATTCTTCATAGCCCATATCCAGGGCCTCGGTTTCGGTTTTTAAACGGTAAAAATCAAAGTGGTAAATCCTGTCGTTGCTTCCTTCGTATTCATTTACAATTGAGAAAGTAGGGCTCGTGACGTTTTCGGCAGTTCCTAAACATTCGCATAATGCTTTAATGAAAGTGGTTTTACCTGCGCCCATATCGCCGTAAAAAAGAAAGATACGGGAATCTGCGGCGAACTTTATTGTTTCAGAGGCAGTATTCGGGAGTTGGTGGGTAGAAATTGAACTAAAAACCATTATAAATAAATAAACTATTCAACCTCAGGTAGTTTATAAAATATTAAATTAAGGGCGTCAATGTTTCTTAACGCCTTGTCGGCCGTGACAAGAGGTAAGTCGAGGGTGATTGCAAGCGAAGCTATAATCGCGTCGGGTAATTTGAGCCTTTTTGTTGCCCGTACCCTTACAATATCCGGTTTGTGGATTTCTGAGTAATTTACCACGGTTAAATCTTTAATTAAGTCGCGAATCAGCAACTTCTCTTTTTCGGAAATTTCGAGTGCCGACAGTAACTCAAGTTCAGTAATAAAAGATATTATCGGGTTATAATCAGTAAAAAAACGCGTTACATTAATATCTCCATTTAAAAAATAAAGGAGGATATTGGTATCCAAAACAATATCCTTACCATTCATCACGCCATCTTCTTTGTAGTGTCACGGCATCTTCTTTGAGTTTCAGCGTACCAAAAAGCTTAGTTAAACGCGCCCTTTTATCGTCGTCAACTTTGTTTGAAAGCGTCTCTAATTTCTTTCGGATATTTTCCGGCGTGTCTTCTTTTTTTATTTCTATTACCATACTCAAAAATAACAAAAATATTTTTCATTTTACTTCGGCCCGTAAACCGCAATCGGTATCAGCATTTCCTCCAACGAAATGCCCCCATGCTGAAACGTCTCGTTATAAAAATTCATAAAGTGGTTGTAGTTGTTAGGATAAACAAAATAGCTGTCTTCCTTGGCAAAAACAAAGCTCGAACTTACATGCAGTTTCGGCAGCATTGCATCGTGCGGGTTGCGCACATGAAAAACCTCTTTCGGGTTAAAGTTTAAGTTTTTACCCTGTTTGTAGCGCAGGTTGGTATTGGTGTTTCTGTCGCCCACAATCTTGCTTGGGTTTTTAACGCGGATAGTTCCGTG
>Ga0206964_10025_pt1 | contig 44903 bp, 25 predicted proteins | sample Alteio_BWOrgHeat_25_FD_152980 | JGI IMG/M metagenome (GOLD analysis project Ga0206964, IMG submission 152980) | Enriched cells from forest soil in Barre Woods Harvard Forest LTER site, Petersham, Massachusetts, United States -... | ecosystem: Environmental > Terrestrial > Soil > Temperate forest >...
TCGCAGTGTTCCGCCACTTCGACAACATATTGCGCACCCGCCTCCTTGAAGAGCTCAGCCCAAGCGTTCGCATCGAAGCGCTCGGCCTTGAATTGCGGAATGAAATCCTTGTAGCCGAACTTATCCTGGCTTCCATACGCGGCTCGATGGTATTCGAACTCCGGTGAACCTTTGAGGTACATGTTGCGTGGATACCATTCATTGCCAAATGCAGGCACCGAGTAGACGCCCCAGTGCACGAAGATTCCAAACTTCGCGTCTCGATACCAGTCAGGGACGTGGTACGCGGCCAGCGAATTCCAAGTAGCCTGATATGGTCCACTACCGGAATTGGATGTCACTGCGTCTACGCGATCGAGTTTCTGCCGCACTGCTGACGGATGCTCCTGCGCACAAGCAACCGTGACTGCAAGAGAAAGCAACACTGCTGCTAACTTCATCGTCACCTCAAAATACTCTCGAACGTGCTACAACCACGGCCTCGAACGCGCAACCGAAATGCCGCGAATCTCTTTATTTCCCTGCCTTGAGACCGCACAGTAGAAGTGATAGAGATCGTCGTTATGCGCAATTATCGAAGGCTTGTGCGCATATGCTGAATCCACCGATCCGGGCGGCCCTACATCGACAACAATCTCTTTGCATTTCTCAGCGTGAAAGAGGTCCGGCCCGGTGGCCACCAGGTCCCGCGCTTTGCCTTTAGTGTCGAGCCCGAAATAATAGAACGCCCAACGGCCGCCAACCTGCAGCACGCATGGATCGCTCGCAAACTTCTCGTCCGGACTGCCCGGACCACCGTTCGGAATAACAGGATTGTTCGCATAGCGGGTCCAGTTATTCAGGTCTTTGGACATGGCAACACCAGTCTGTTCATGCCATGCGCCTTCAGTCTGATTCTTGGCATTATAGAAGATGTAATACTTGCCTTCGTGCTTCAGAATGCAAGGCTTATACAGGCCCCCACGCTCCCACGCAGCTCCATCAGAAGGCCGTAGAGCAGGGGCTTCGGCCTCCCAATTTCTCAGGTCTTTGCTGCGGCAGAGCCCGATCACCGCGGCGCCCTGCTCCAGCCCCGCGTTGGGATAGGCATGATAGACGCCCAGATACTCCCCATCGACCTTCACCGGCTCTCCAGGCGAATACAGCCCGTTCTCTCGAAGGATCCAGTTCATGGCGACGTTGTACTTCAGCACATCAGAGGCAGCATCGCGCTTCAGTATTGCGCCTTCTTTATTCCAATGAACCAAGTCATCAGACGAAGCAAGGCCGGTCTGATAGCCCTTTCCGTCAAAGGCGACAAAGGTCATATAAAATCGCCCTTCATGCCGAAAGACAAAGGGGCAATCAACTGACTCACTGTCATATTCGCCTTCATGATTCGAGGCGCTGAGCACAAGCTTGCCATACTTGTACGGCGTCGCCAGCTTGTCGACGGCGCACTGTGCAAGGGCATTGCCTGCAATGAGAGACATGCCCATCTCAATAAATCCGCGCCGCGAGAGATTCCACATCAACTCGATCCCACTTGTCTTATGTGAATGAAAGGTCAACTGCAAGCTGCCGATCCAAGTTGGATTGTACGGATCGGTTCCATCCGCAACAATCAAAAAGAATCCACTCTAACTCACTTGAGCTTGTTTACAATCTCCAATTGCTGAGCTGCCACATCCCGCGGAAGTGGGACGTAGCCGAGAGAAGAGCATTCCTTCTGCCCTGAGGTCAACGCCCAACGAAGAAGGGAAAGCATCGCTGATCGCTTCGCCGTATCATTCGTCTGCTGAGGGATCAGTAGCCAGGTGTAAGTAACGATGGGATATGCTTTTTTGCCGGAACGGTTTGCCGCCATGGCATCAGCAGCTTCACTGAGGCTATCAAGGTCTGCGCGTACATACTCGCCTGAGGTATTGCGAACGGAGCCATAACTTAGCCGGTGCTGAATTGCATAAACTAACTCGACATACCCGATGGAGTTAGGCATCTGCTGCACCGCAGTTGCCACACCTTCATTCCCTGCAACACCCTTGCCTGCAGGCCATTGCAGCCCTGCGTCTGCTCCCACGATTTGCTTCCATCCGACGCTGGCGTTCGACAGAAACTGGCTCCAGGCATAGGTTGTCCCACTGCCGTCCGAACGATGAATCACCTGGATGCTCGCGTTAGGCAGATCCGCATCTCTGTTCAAATTCCGAATCGCTGGGTCATTCCACTTATCTACCTTGCCGAGATAGATATCTGCAAGCAATTCGCCTGTAAACCTGAGATCGTGATTCACTCCCTTCACATTGAAGACAGGAACTACTGCGCCCATCACCGATGGAATTCGCAGAAAGGTCGCACCTGTCTGTCCCACGGCTCCGTCATCGCTTGATAAATCCGAAGCGGCAAAGTCGACCTTTCCTGCAGTCAAAGCAATGGTGCCTGCCTCTGAGCCATTCGCTGTGTAGGCAATATGAACTTCAGGATGCAATCGCTGAAACGAGGCAAACCACTTTCGATAAAGAGGCTCTGGGAACGTCGCCCCGGAACCCCTTAAGTCAGCCCTCATTAACGTCTGCGCAGGCGCTGCAGAAGCGCTCCGGGTGCTCACTTCCTTGCTGGCTACGAGCATTTCTTTAACCAGATTGTTAGCCAGATCATCACGCACCGGCACCCAGGCAAGCTTGCTGGGAGTTACAAGATAGGACCAAAGCGGCTCCCCATCTTTCGCAACAACTTCAACAGAGAGATAGCCACCATAGGTGGCTTCGCGATTGGAGCCGGGTGCACGAGAGTTGATCGTCAGATATCCCTTGACCCAGACCTCTCCGCTGGCTTTTACAATCGCGTCGGCATTCTCAGGCTTATCGACGACGTGGTAACTTCCGCTCCTGTCGAGCTTGCGGACCAGACTCAGCCTCAGTTGTGCTGCTTCTTCGCCCTCACTGAACGTCTCGACATAGAGCTTCTTGACCTGCGACAGCGCGTTGATCACCGGTTGCGCAGAACATGCTGCCATGGCAAGAAATAGAAATACGAGACTGAGCAGTGTTGAAGCTCTCGCAACCGTGGCGGAATTCGGGCGATTCTGGCGAACCTTCAAGGCTTCTCCAATCCGTTTGCTTCAGAGCTCCGTGTGCAGGCGAAACGATGCGACAAACACGGGGCCGCGAACCGTATTGTAGCCGGGATGGATAACGTACTGCACATCAGGTCCAGCATAAACTCCCCGCCAGAAATGCACTGTGTAGTGCGACTCGATGAGGTTTTCTCTCCCATAATTTAATCCGCCATCGCCCAGTACCGGCCCCAGCCCGCCGTAGGCAAGATACTGGGAGTGATCGCTCGATATGCCATTGGACGCAAAAGCCACTCCGGCGCGATCATAACTTCGTTTCCACATGTGTCCCAGGAAGGTAACTCCTCCGGATACAGTGTTATCAATTTCCGTGAAGCACCAAACCTCTGTCTTTCCGTCATTCCAACCGAGACGGGTGTAGGCAGTGATAAAGCTTGAAAGTGCCTGCTCGCCATTGAGGCCGAAGCCATACTTGGACGTTACTTTAAATGGATGATTGTCGATCTGCGGCTGCGGTACGTTGCCGGCAAGATACTGGTAGATCGCATCACTGTAAACACCCATGTTGGCGTGATTCAAGTACCAGAGCAGCCGGATGATTCCGTCTTTTTTAGGCAAGATGGCCCGGTGCACTTCAAATTCCAGATTGGAAGTATTCGCCTTGCGCAGATTCCATTCGAGGCCGCTCGAGATCTGTGGCCCCGGCATTAGCCCTTCCGCGAATCGGGCGCCCCATTTCGGACTCTGATATTCAGCTACAACACCCCACGTATAGCCGCGCGCATCGCCGGTGAAATCGTAAGCACCATTCTGATCGACGGCCCAGTTCATAAACTGTAGATGACTGTCGCCGCCGACTGCGTTGGTATCGAAGAAATCAGTCATCCCAAATCTGCCTGCGCGCAGCTCTAGTCGATGTGCTGGTACTTTTGAAAACGTAGCTAACGGGCCTCGGCTGCCTTCGCCTTGCTCACCAAATCCGATGATTTGGTGATACATCAATCGAGCCAGGTACGGCGTTGCTGTTAGTGTTGGATCGCGGACGGCATCGAGGTTGGTAAAGCCACCTAGTCCACGTGCTCCGCTGATCCCGAGCCCCGATGCCGATTCCACGTCAGCCAAAATCTCTATTGATCTTGAAAGCTGAATTCCCGCAAAAATCGTCGTAACTTGTCCGGTCGAATTTTCATAGTAGGGCTTAAAGCTGTTCGGTCCCGTATAGTTCGCGCTGAAGGAAGGATGGACCTGAACGATCACGTTGTTCTGACCTGAGATCCAGAACCGGCTATCGGCCAGATGAGGAAACACTGTCAGTGGCGCCTCTGTCCCTGTTTCAGGAACTGGGCTTTGTCCGGAGGTAGTCTCAGGCAGCTGCGCACACGCACGGCTACTAATCAGACAAATTGCCATCGAGAAGACCAAAGCAACGCGGCAACGCAGGCTACCCGCACGAGCCTCGCGCCCCACTATAACTTCTACTCTGGCCAACCCGCACAGGTCGATCATCCCGCTCAAAACTACCAATTCAAATGCGGAAGGATCATGAATATCTGATGAATGACAGAGTGGGATTTACACGGAAACTCTCGCCTTGTGCCAGGAATAAGTATTTGCCTACACTTCGCACTCAGGATGTGCAAGCTGATAGTGTCGCGTTGCTTTTCCTGGGAAAGAGTCTTCAATGTAACGAAAAAATCAGCTTGACCTGCGCCCAGCGGTAGCTCTGTCTGGTATTGTCACTCGCACACGCTGTTTTCGCCATTCCCACAACTTGGAGAGTCACCCAAATGCCCTGCGATCCGCAAGAATTAAGACACGTCCCGTTGTTTCAGCTCCTCGATGACGAAGAGGCCGCGGTATTAGCCGCGCAGGTAAGCTCCAGGCAATTTGCGGCCCGTGAGCGCATCTTCAAGATTGGCGATCCTCCGAGTAATGCATATATCGTAATGTCCGGCAGCGTACGGGTGACGACCGTCGACGAAGATCAGCAAGAGGTTCTCATCGACCAGCCCGGGCATGGCGGACTATTCGGTTTTGCCTCGATGATCGATGAGACCCCGCATCAGAGCAACGCTATGGCGATAGAAGCGACGACCTGCCTTGAGCTGGATCGCGAAGACATTGCGACACTGCTGCAACGCAAGCCAATGGCGGGCCTGGATATGCTGACAGTTCTGGGACGCCAGTTTCACGCTTCGCAAAGGCTGATTCAACTGCGGGCGCAGCGCAACGCGAATGAAGTCATTGAGGACGAATCGACTTCCGGTGAGCGCATCGCTGATGCTGTGGCCCGATTCGGCGGATCATGGTCTTTCATAATCCTCTTCGCAGTAATTCTCACGGTCTATTCAGCAGCGAATGTAATCCTCAGAGACAAGGCTTGGGACCCATATCCGTTCATCCTGCTCAATCTGTTTCTTTCCATGCTTGCCGCAATCCAGGCCCCGGTCATCATGATGAGCCAGAACCGGCAAGATACAAAGGATCGTGTGCGCAGCGAATTGGATTTCGACGTGAATCGCCGCGCCGAGTCTGAGATTCAAGCACTCTCTCACAAGCTAAACCTCCTTACGGACAAGGTTAGTGATGTCGAGGATCTCTTACGCAAGAGTCCTATGTAGATTGCTCGAGCTAGATTTCAGGCACAGACATAGAGCGTAAAAGCGAAAAGAAGCGAAGTTGTGGCTCGCCTTCGTCGTTTCGCACTATTTCGCTTGTCCTGAATTTATTCGTGGCCGACCTTCGCAACAGGAGCAATCAAATTTACTAACCACCCGAGGAGACCAGATGGGCACATCTATGAATTCCGTCTTCGAGAGCGAGCGTGACTTGGTTTGCGATCCAGATCTGGCGACGTTAAGCCTTGCGGATGCGTCCGCGATGATCCACAGTGGCTCCGCCACTCCAACAAAATTGACAGTGGCAACGCTTCGTCGCATCGCAGCCTACGATTCGACATTGAATTCCTATATCACCGTGAACGGAGAAGCCGCTCTCGTCCATGCCCAACTGCTCGACGCTGAACAAAAAGCTGGGAAGCTCCGTGGACCGCTGCATGGAATCCCCATCGCGCTCAAGGACAACATCGACACTGACGGAGTGCCAACTACTGCTGCTTCTGGAGTTTTTCGCGAGAGGATTCCGCATGAAGATGCGGAGGTAACGAAGCGTCTGCGCGAGGCTGGGGCTATTCTCGTCGGCAAGCTCAATCTTCATGAATTCGCAGCCGGTGGCACGGGCCACGTGTCAGCCTTTGGAGCCACTCGCAATCCTTGGGATATCGACCGAGTCACTGGCGGCTCATCTTCCGGATCGGGCGGAGCAGTTGCAGGCAGTCTCTGCTTCGGCGCGTTGGGAACTGATACCGGCGGCTCCATTCGCATCCCAGGCTCATGGTGCGGCCTCGTGGGCCTCAAGCCTACATACGGCCTGATCTCTATTCGTGGGATCGTGCCTCTCATCTACTCGCTTGACCACTGTGGACCGATGACTCGCACTGTCAAAGACGCAGCAATCATGCTCAATGTATTGGCCGGTTACGACCTGCACGATGCGGCAAGTGTGGAACATCCGGCCGAGGACTACGTCGAAGCTCTGGACCAGCCCATTGCTACGCTTCGGCTGGGCGCTCCGGAAGAGTTCTACACCGAACTCGATCCGGAGGTTGAAGGCGCGATGAAAGCCGCGACGGATACTCTTGGCTCGCTCACCGCGGGCGTTGTGTCGCAAAGTCATCTGCCGGCATGCGGAGACTTCATGCACTTTCTCGCGGAGACACACGCCTATCATGAAAAGTTTGTAAGCGATACGCCTGAGCTCTATCAGCCAGACACGCGTGCGTTTCTCAAATCATTTCCCCCGCCCTCTGCAATGGACTATATCCGCGCTCGCGACAATCTCACCGAGCTTCGCCGCACGGTAGATAAGGCATTCGACGGATTCGATCTTGTCATCCTGCCTACAGAAAAGATCCTGCCCTTCACTATCGAAGAAGCAGTTGCCATGAGCGCAAAGGCTGCTCAGACAGGTGGCATTGCTCCGCAAACGATGATCACCATCGCGAATACGTTTCAATTCAATATGTACGGTTTGCCCGCGCTGACCATGACTTGCGGATTCAGTGCAAGCGGCCTCCCCATAGGCATGACCATTGCAGGCCCGCGATTCTCCGAAGGAAAGATTCTCGCACTCGCCTACGCATATCAACAAGCAACGAACTGGCACCTGCGTAGCCCGAAAATGCCCGAAACAACCGCATCCTTGTCGTAGCGCCGGTACAAGGCAAGAGGTGGGATTCATTCCTGCCTTGCACATCTTTTCGACGAATCAGGCCTCGACCAGCGCAGGTACTGCAGTATCTGGAGTGATACCCGGTTTGCGCTTGTGCCAGTCCGTTGCTTGTTGATATGCGTAGGCCAAAGCCAGAACTTTGCCCTCCGCGAAGTGTGGGCCCGCAATCATCAGTCCGATTGGCAGGCCTGATTTCGAAAATCCGCAAGGCAGTGAGAGCGCCGGTATGCCATAAACGTCAAATGGGGCTGTGTTGTTACAGCCAGCCGAGCCTTCGAAGAAGTCGTACACACGCGGCTTTTTGGCCCCCATCTCGTCCGCTAGAGAATCGTTGATGGTTGGCGGAAGGCCGCGTGTTGTAGGCATCACAACCAGGTCAACATCTTTGAATGCGGCATCGGCTGTCCTGCGAATCATCGCAAGCGAATCGTGCGCTCGCGCGCTTTCAATCGCACTCGGAGCCTTGCTCAGCATTTCCAGCACCTTACGCGTGGGAGGCATGTATGCCATCGCAGAGGCCTTCATGAGCTCTTCATGATAGGACGCTGTATCTCCAATCTGTACGAAGAATCCCTGACCTGCAGGGAGTTCGGGCATGGGCGCGTGCGAGGTGATGCCTGCGGTCAGCTTGGCCAGCACTTCGAGCGCTGGGGTAATTGCCTTCGACACCTCCGGGTCCATGTGATCGTAGAACTCCGCAGGCGCTCCCAGCTTGAATCCAGAAACCGGCTGCTTCATCGACTTCAGATAATCTTCGTGCTCATGTTGCACGCTGAAGATATCGAGATTGTCGTATCCAGTCATCTCTCCCAGCATCAAGGCAACGTCTTCGACCGTCCTGGCCATCGGCCCACAGTGATCGAGGGAGGCCGCGCAGGGAATGATCCCACGAATCGAAACCAAGCCTGTGGTAGGTTTGATTCCCACAATGCCGCACCACGCCGAGGGTGCTCGGATACTTCCCCCAGTGTCGGTACCCAGCGCGCCATAGCACAGGTCTGCAGCAACCGACGCTCCCGAGCCTGCCGACGACCCTCCTGTGACATGAGCAAGATCCCAGGGATTTCGCGTAGGGCCAAAGAACGAAACATCACCCGTGCATCCCAACGCAAATTCGTGCAAATTCAACTTGCCCATAATGACCGCACCACTCGCCTTCAGACGTCTGACGATATCCGCATCTTCCTTCGGGACCCGCGTCTGGAAGACGCCGCTGGCTCCCGTGGTTCTAATCCCTGCCGTATCGATATTGTCCTTGAGCGCGATCGGAATGCCATGGAGAGCGCCGCGGAATTTGCCAGCCTTCTGCTCTTCGTCAAGTTGCGCCGCTTGCTGCAGCGCCTCTGTCCCCATCACAGTAATGTACGAATTGATCTTGGGATCGAATACCTTGATGCGAGCAAGCAGTGCCTTTGTCAGCTGCGTCGAGGTCACGCTTCGGTTATGGATTCTGGTCGACGCCTCTGTCAGGCTCAACCCCGTCAGCGCGTCATCCGCCTCGTCGGCTCCAGCGGCGTCGACAATTCTCGGCCACGACGCCAGTACACCTCCGGCCGCAAGCGCGCTGCCGCAAAATTTCGCAAAGCCCCTTCTGGATATCTTCCCCATTACATGCATGTCCTCCGTGTGATTTGAGCATCACCACTCGTATCGCGCGGTACAAGCGAAAACATGCGAAATTGCGCGACGAACATGGGTGTAATCCAGCGGCTATCGATCAGGAATCGTCTGCGGCGCGTTGACCACTGGGCGCGCTGGATGGCCCTGCAGATACCAGACCGCAATGATGCTGCCAAGGACGATGCAGGCGCCGACAATTTGCACGCGCATATAAGACTCATGTGCAGCTGCAATGCCGAGCACCATCGCCACGATCGGGTTTACATACGCAAAGGTCGCCACCAAAGACGCAGGCTCACGCGCGAGCAACCAATGATACGCGGCCAGCGAAATCACCGAAGCGCCAATCACCAGATAGATCATCGCCAGAATCGGTCGCCGTGCAAACATCTGCGCAGCTGATGGCAACCCTGTCCACTCGCCGAGAGCACCTGAGAGCAAGAGCAGCAGTAGACCTGCAATCGCAAGCTGATATGTCGCTGTTTGAATGTAAGAGCGCGGCATATCGATTCTTTTCACCGCAAGCGATCCAGCCGCCCAGGAGAGCGCTCCACCGAGTACCAGCAGGGTAGAAATCACCGAGATTCTGTCGTGGCGGAAGCTGATGCCCACAAGCAATGGCGTACCGGCCAATCCTGCCAACAATGGCAACAGCATCTTGAGTTGAAATCGGTAAGTACGCAGCAACAGGCTTTCGCCCAGGTATGTCCACAGAAAGCTTGTCGACACTAGCGTCGCAACAATCCAGGAGGGGAGACTCTTCTCCGCCCAGAACACCACACCATAACCAACGGCCAGCATCAGGGCGCCTGTCCATAAAGCATTGAACATTTGCCGCCAAGTGTGCGTCTGATCGCGGCGTATGAGTAGCAACGGAGCGAGCAATATAGCCGCCACGCCGTAACGAACGCCCGCTACCAGAAATGCGGGAAGCACCTGAACCAGCGCGCGAACCGCAAGGTACGCGCCGCCCCACAAGAGGTAAATAGCCGCGTATGCGGAGATGCGCCTGAGGCTCATAGTCGATACTACCAACGAGTTTGCTCATTCGCTTTGTTCGCTTTCCCTTGCGAATCGTGACAGCATGCGAAAGAAGCGCCTGCACGAGAACAAAATGGGAACATGGAGATGCGCCAGTCCAACCTGGGCCACGCTTGGAAAAGGTAGTGGATTATGCTAACTCCAATTGGAAGCTGATTCTCCTGCGCAAGAGCGTAGACGATGCGTTCACGGGCTTCGAACTGGTCGCATTGCTAATGACGCGCATGCTTCCTAAAACCACACACGGCGCTTTCAATCGCTAAAGGAGATCAAGCGCGTCACTTGTTCCTACGCGGAAGACATAGAAAGACTATTACCGCTCACGACAATGTTTGGATACACAGCCGATGCAATTTCCTGAAACCCGCTCGAGTGCCGAATCTTCGCAAACCTCGGATCGAGTTTCACAAAGATCGTTTTCATATCTCGCGTGCCATAGGCCCTGTAAATATTCTTCAGGGCCTGCTTCTCCTGATTGAGAATGGCATGCACTGCTGAGACGTCGTAGGCAGGATAGCAACTGTCGTGACTCTCCCTTTCAACTTCACGCAATAACTGGTTTGCCTTCGCTGCATCTCCGCTGCCGGCATACGCATACGCCAACAAAGCTGTGATAAATGGAGACCGGTGGGATACTTCGTGTCCGCGAGTAAACGCGGAGATCGCCGCATCCCAGTTGCCAAGCTCGACCTCAGTTCTGCCGAGCAACGCATATCCCATCAGGTATTGCGGCTGCAGATCGATTGTCCGGCGGATAAATGACAGAACATTGTTGTAGTCGCCCGCATAAAAATACGCCAGCGAAACCTGGCCATTAATCAAGTCCGAGAGCGGCTCCAGTCGATACGCGTGTAAAGCAAGGCTGATCGCATCTTCGTGGCGCCCCAGGCAGCTCATCAAGCTCGAATAAAGCTGAACTGTGCGCCCATCCATGCGTCCAGAGTCTGTAAGGTCGCGACATTTCTCCTCCGCCGTCGACCAGTCCCAACAACAGTTGATGAGTAGATTGATCCAGGCATTGCGCACCTTCGTTGAGTTCGCGTCGAGATTCAGCGCTGCGTGAACCGCCTTCGTAGCTTTCTCCGCGGCCTCACGAGCCGGCATCAAGTGATTGTAGGAAAGAGAAACATACGTGTCGGCGAGCCCCGCATATGCGTCCGCGCATCGCGGGTCCAGTTCGATCGCATCCTGGAAGTAGCTTAGAGCCTTCAACAGCGCAGACCCGCCGCGTCGCTGCCATTGATGGAAGCCCATTGAACACGCGTGAAACGCAAGACCATTGCCAGAAATAGTTTCCTGCGTTTCTCCTCTGCTACTGGCGCAAATCAAGTTCTCTGGTAATGCCGCGCCGATACGTGCTGCAAGCTCCGTTTGAACTCGCAAAACCTCGTCAAGGTTGGCATCGAAGCGGTCGGACCATAGGCATAGTGACTCGGCGGCCCGAATTAGCTGCACTGACACCCGCACATGGTTTCCGAAATAGCGAACGCTGCCCCTGAACAGAATCTCCGTCTCAAACTCTTTGGCAATGTTCTTCGCAAAACCAAGTGTCGAAGCACCCGGAGATGGAAGGCTCTTCAAAGGCAGAAGAATCGGGTGAAACTGCAGCCGCATTAGTTCGAGAACCAGATCGTCTCGCAGTCCCTCGGCAAACGCGTCGACGATCTGACGCATCGGCCCGCGATCGAGCGGAGAGTGCGTCACTTCCAACGGAAAAACGAGGATTCGCGAAAGGCCGGCTGTAGCAGGCGCCTTCTGTGAAGCACTATGCCTCGGTGGCCCAGGCTCCGCGATCGGCTCGATACCTCGCCCATAGCCGGCATGCAAGGCAGAACGCGCGATCCACCACTCCTCAAGCTCCTGTTTGTACGCGTAAACGCTGCCCAATTTCTTGTGATACTGACGACGAACTGGCAGGCCCTCGCTCTTCTCCCAAAGCTGAACCGTGCGCACCTCACGCCGGAAGAAAGAAGCTACCTCTTTCCACGAATCAAGCCGTTCCCGATTCCACTGATTAGAATTTGCACTACTGCCAAATGAAGCCGAAGAATTCTGCATCGCTGTTCAACCTCTCGTTTTAGAGATAGGAAGACTACATGGGCCATGGATGGCCAAAGCGAAGAGATAGAACTGTATGAAATTGTTGTTCGGAACGAGAGGAATGCTCGGCGCTGCGAGTCATCCCTTGATGTTGTTTGTAACGAAAACCGTGTCAAGCGTCAACATGTATTTTTCTTGTAAATAATTTCACGCATCTCAAAACAACCTGCCGGATCTACACAAATCAGTTTCACGAGCATCGCCGCACCGTGAGAAACCTCGTGGATTTCGCTCTATTTCGCTTGGAGCACCGGCTCGGCGCATGTCATCGTAGCGGTGTCTTTCATTTTTGCATCGGCATTCAACTCTCCATCCTGTGCTTTGTCGCGCAGGCCTTATGCTTTGGCGCGCAACTTTGCGCTTCAAAGTGACGCTCTCTTCGTCGCGTAATTTTTCCAACAACTTTTGCGAACCGTATTTGACTTTTGGTCTCTTCTGCCGCACTTACATTGCAGTCAATCATCGTCGATTTTCAACCAAAGCGCAGCTAACTGCATTCATCAGGACAAGCCAGAATGAGCTATCTCACTCGACGCCAGTTCTCCAAGTCTCTCACCGCGGCAGCTGCGGCCATGTCTATCAAATCAATTGCTTTTCCATCCGCGTCTGCAGGCGCTGCCGACGTAAGTGAGGCCGATCGTCTCGCCGGCCTGAGTCTTACTGAGGCGGTGAAACAAATTCGCTCCGGTTCAGTTACATCGACCCAACTTACAAAGGCTTGCCTCGAACGAATCCGCATCTACAATCCAAAGGTCGACGCCTATATCACTGTGTTGGGCGATCAAGCTCTGGCGCAGGCTGCGCAGATGGATACAGAGCAAAAGGCCGGTAAGTTTCGCGGCCCGCTGCACGGGATTCCAATCGCTCTAAAGGACAACATCGATACGGCTGGAATTCGCACAACTGCCGCCAGCAAGGTCTACGACGATCGCGTCCCGACAGAGGACGCAGAGGTTACACGTCGCCTGCAAGCCGCCGGCGCTATTTTCATCGGCAAAGCCAACCTCGACGAATTCGCCGATGCTGTCAGTTACTTTGGTTCTGTTCGAAACCCCTGGGCGCTCGATCGGGATCCGAGCGGCTCCTCAAGCGGCTCGGCCGCCGCCGTCGCCACGGATCTCGCGTACGGCGCGCTCGGAACCGACACTGGCGGCTCCGTGCGGTTGCCGTCAGCCTATTGTGGCGTTGTCGGGATCAAGCCCACATACGGCCTTGTTCCCATTCGGGGTATTATTCCACTGGCCTTTTCTCTGGACCACTGCGGCCCGATCACTCGCACAGTCGACGACGCCGCACTGATGCTAAATCAGCTCGCAGGCTACGACAAGCTGGACATCACCAGCGTGCAGCATCCCAAAGAGGACTACGTCGCTGCCCTTCAGCAGCCCGTTACCGGCTTCCGTCTCGGCATTCCCCGAGCACCATTTTTCGACCAGGTCGACGAAGATACTTCCCGCGCAGTCGAAGCCGCCATCGTAGTGCTCAGCAAGATGACCAAGAGCACCAAAGACTGCGGGCTGCCCTCTACATCGGGCTACTCGTGGGCAAGCCTCAACAGCATCGGCAACGAGATCTACGCCTATCATGAGCAACTCTTCGATGCTAGCCCCGGCCGCTACTCGCTGGCACTACGCCTGCAGCTGCAGCAAATGAAAGATGATATGAACTCACCGAGCAGCTCGGCGAGTGCACGCGTCTCTGCCTACATCCGTCATCGTGCCGACATGGAACTGCTGCGCAGAACCGTCGACGACTCATTCACCGACTTTGATCTTGTTCTTCTGCCAACCCTGCGAATCATTCCGCAAAAGCTAAGCTTTGTAATCGAAACGGAGGAGTCGACCAAGCCCCGCAATCCTAACGTCATGGATCTCGATAACTGCACGCCCTTCAATATCTTCGGGCTGCCGGCCATATCAATCCCCTGCGGTTTCAGCCGCGACGGAATGCCGGTCGGCTTGATGATCGCTGGGCCTCACTTCTCTGAAGGAAAAATCATGGCGCTCGCGAAAGCGTACGAGCAGGAAACCAAATGGGATCTGCGCCGGCCACCTTTGACACCAGACACGCCGGTTCCTTCGATTCGGCCTGCTCAATCGTGAAATCGGTTATCCAACCGCCAGCGACACCAATCGTGCGAGATCAATCTCCGAATCCGACTTCGTATTTCGCGGCAGGGAGGGGCCAATCGCGAGAGCCTGGTTATGCCCTTCAAACCACACCACCAAGGCGGATTGGTCGGATCCTGGCAACCTCTGCTGATTGATCCACTGATAGTAGGCGGCCATATCGGCGTCGCGCAGCGACCCCACGAAATCGAGATCGGCACCTTCGCGGCTGTCTGACAACAACTCATTCATCGGCCTCTGCCGCTGTCTGGGAGCGAATCGCACAAGCAACGTGAGTGGCTGAGCCCTACGCAGCACCTCGCGAGTTGTCCACTGAGCAAACGTTGTGCTGAAGATCTGTGTTCCCGAACCCTCAGTAAACAGCCGCACCTGGAACCGATCGAGCACTGCATCGCCCGCCGCACTCATGCCCAGTTCCTGTGGGCTAACCTTGGCCATTCGTGTGCGCAGTTCCTCAGGGCCCATGCCCGGCTGCGCAATCTCTGCGTTCATCTTCTTCAAGAGTGCCGCCCGAATCGGTTCCAACCCGGCATACGATACGCTCGTGAGCAATCGATCATGATCCGCGGCAGCTCCTCCATCCACATACCAATGGCCGTAGTTAACCGGATTTACCTTGGCCCGTGAGGATGCCACCTCCAGCAACAGTTGAAGCCCATTCTCCGGTTTCACCCTTCCGAAATAGGTGCCGTGTTCGCGAAGATTGCGAAACAACGGCGCGCCGTAGGACTCGACTCCCTGCCCGATGATCGCAATTCCGAGTCTGCGAACCGGTAGCGGTGCTGGCGGTGCTGCATCTTGAAGTCGATTTCCATACCCTGTCGCCGCTTTCCTAAACCCGTCAAGCTGCCCCGTCGTCCAGAGATACGCCGCCTGCTGCTCCACAAACTGGGCCGGCTGATCGACCCAGTCAAAATCCAGAAGCTTTGCACTGAGCGAAATCTCCTCAAACCCTTGAAACCACTCCTTCCGTTGCGCTGGCGTTAGTGCGCTGATTACCGCCAATTCCCCGTCGAGTGCCGCACGCTCCGCCGGAAACTTGAAATCGTAATCGATCGCCTCGCGCAGCAGATTCGGCACGAAGCTAATCGGAAGCTGCCGCAACACTCCAAGGTGCACAACAATAAGCTTTCTAGCGTCGGGCGGATACCCTGCAAACTGATCGGCTTTGAGTTCGGTCGGCAGCATAACGGTTAAAGCAACTCCTCGATAGGTCGCCCCTGCGACCGCGTTGCCGAAAAGCCCATGATTGCACCGAGACTTGGCACCAGATCGATAGATTGCATTGGCCGGTCATACACGACTCCCGGCCGTACCCCCGCGCCGAGAGCCATCATCCACGTGGTGCGCGAAGCCACATCGCCGGTGCGATGATGCTGAAATCCATTTCCTCCTGGATCCTCATCCCCATCTCTCCCAAAGTCCGGCAGAATAAACAGGGTTGTGTTTCCGGCGTATTCGGGTTCGCTCTGCGCCGCCTTCCAGAGTTCCGCACAAAGCCTGTCTGTGCGCTGAATCGCATCAATATATAGCGAAAATGCTCCGGAGTGGGCCACGTCGATATCGTGCATCGTGATCCAAAGCAGGCTCGGGGCCTCTTCTTTCATCAGCCGCTTGGCGATAAATACCGATAGCTCGTCCGGGCTCGATACTGTGCGCGCATGCGCCTTGAAGTCGTCAACCGAAAGCTTAAGGATTATCTCCAGCTGCTGCAACTCAAACTCGCCGCCGCCGATTTGTGGCGTGTACAGCGGAGTTTCATAGTTGTCTCGCAGCAGATGCCCGTAATCTATCCCGCTTCCTGATGTCGCTGCGCTCAACAGATGCTTCGGCAACACGACTCTTGCTCCGAGGCCAGGACCATAGGAACGATAGTCGCTTTCACCAATTCGATTGAATCCGTTACTGGGCGCCACCACCCAGGCATCCGATGCCGGGCGCTTCAAATCCTTTCGAAAGTACTCGAATACCGTTGGGTGTTCGGGCGGCACAGCAGAAAAATTGTTCAGCGTCTCGTAAACGCCTGTTGCGAGGCTGGCCGTAGCAACGTAGTGGCCCAGGATTCCGTGGTTTGTCACCTGCGTGAAGAAGCTGGCTTGCGGAATCATCTCGGAAAGCAGATGCGGGATGTTCTCCCGTCCTTGGGGCGCAAATGTCTCCTGATCGCGCGCGCCTCCTCCGAACGTGATGACGATGACCTTCCGCTTCCTGGCAGCGGTCTCCCCTCGAAGAAAGGGACTCGCTCCAAGAAACGTGCTACCCAAAGTTAGGCCTGCAGCATCGCGCAAGAAATCTCGTCGGCTGCGGCCAAGCCGCATCGCAATTTCTCGGGCTGAAAGATTTCCTGTGTGGATGATCCGGGCGTCTGGGTCGCCAGTGGACGAGAACTGAGTCATTGTTTACCTATCAAATAATCGTACTCAATAGCGCCGCACTGTGTTACGGCTTTGCTGATGGAGCGCCTTTCTCTGAATATACAAACTGACGTACTTCCGCTCGTTCCTTATCTAGCTCGGCCATCTGCTGGGCTCGCAGCCGCTGATAGCGTTCGAACTCGGCCTGAGCGCGGTCTTTCTGGCCGGTATGAACATAGCCCTGTCCGAGCCGGTAGTGCGCGTCTGCGAGATTCTGGTCCAGCCTGAGTGCTGCCTCGTACTCCGGAATGGACTTCTCGTACTCGTGCCGATCTGCATATAGGTTTCCAAGCTGCAAGTGCGCTTCAGGCAGATTGTTATCGAGCTCGATCGCCTTCCGCAATAGCGACTCGACAGCCTCCATATCCACACCTGAATCCGTTGCGCGTCTGCCCTTCCACAGACTCATTGCGTAATAGTACGAGGCAAGCGCGTTCTTTGGCTCAAGCTCCGCATATCGGCGAAATCTAGCGATTACGTCCTCCGCCTGGTTCGGCGAACTCCCGTATGCCTTCGAAAGAAACACATAGCAGCGGGCATCAGTCGGGTCGAGATCCGCAGCTGTCAACAGAGCTTTCACGGCATCGTCATATCTGCCTCGCAGATCGAGCGCCATCCCCAATCCAATCATGAGCCGGGGCGAAGCTGGATAGCGCTTCGTCGCCTGTTCAAAAACTTCAATGGCCGGCTCGTAGGTGCGGTGAAGAAGCAGTTCGCTGCCCCAGACAAATAGGTTGTCCTCACTTGGGTCCATGTGCGCAGCCGTCTCGAACTCATTTTCGGCAGCTACAAAGTGTCCGTCTTTCTCGTTGATCTGGCCCAGCAGGTTATGCAACTCACCGGTATTCTTTTGCTGCACCAGCTTTTGAACGAGCTGCCGAGCCTCATCAAGCCGACCGGTCAGAAAATCGGCCAGTGCCAGGTCGTACCCGTTGTTATAAGACTCCGGATTGATCTTCTGTGCCCGTTCCAGCAAAGGCCGGGCTTCTCCAATCCTGCCTGCCTGAACATAGAACTCGGCAAGATTATGATTGGCATCAAAATCGTTTGGCTCAAGCTCCAACGCCTTGCGAAGCTGCTCCCCGGCCAACTCCAGCTTTCCGGCATGGGAAAGAGCTGCAGCCAGGTTAGTCCGTGCTTCAGCTGAGTCCGGCTTGATGCGCACCGCCGCCTGCAGATGATCGATGGCCTTACCGCTCTGGGACTGCGAAGCGTAGACAAGCCCCAGCAGTTCCTGCACTTCATATACGTCAGGAGCTTGAGGCAAAAGAGCTTCGAGCTGTGTTGCTGCCTCTGGAAACCGGCCTGCATCGTAGAGTGCCACTGCAGATTTGAACTGGCGGTCAAGCGTCGCCTTCTGATCAACCTGAGCGGATGCAAATCCTCCCCAGATCAGAAGCCAACCGAGCATGCCAATCCCGACCACAATTCCTCCACTACCGCAGCTTGCGCGAATCGCTAAGATGAAAAACCCCGGCCGCACACCCAGTAGGGTGTGCCATGCCGGGGTATTTTTCATCTTAGCTTAGTAGTACAGCTTCAGAGCAAACTGAATCTGCCTCGGATCAAAGGGTGCATCCCGGGTTGATCCAACTTCACCGAAGTGAGGATCCGTAATGTTGCCGGAGCCTCCGATAGCCACAACGCCGTTGCCGCCGAAGTTCGGTGCATTGAAGTTCGGATGATTGAGGATGTTGAAGAATTCAGCTCTGAACTGCATCGTAAACCGTTCGCTGAGCTTGAACTCCTTGAATGCCGAGAAGTCAAGACGATGGAAGCCTGGTCCCACTGTTTGTCCAGGCCGATTCCCAAGAACTGCGCTTCCGGTTACGGGTACGCAGCCCGGCGGCGAGTCTGGAATCGGAACAGGGTTATCCGGCGTGCCTCCCAGTTGACACGGCTGGTTGAACGCCGCCGCATTGTTGATCCAGAACGGTCGATTGGCGCCGTCGATCGGCTTGACCTTGATTCCAAGTTTCGGACTCTGCCCTGGTACCGTGATATCGTTGCAGTTCGTTCCTGAAGTTGTCCCGGTGTTGCATCCGAAATTCAGAGGCTGACCGCCCTGCAAGGTCGCGATCCAGTTAACCGCCCAGCCACCAAGCACGGCATTGGCGATCCCTCCCCTGTTCATATAGCGCCTGTCCTTGCCAAACGGAAGCTGATATCCGCCACTGAAATGGAAGACGTTGCGGATGTCAAAGTTCGCAGGGCCCCAATCGAATTTGGCGCCGCCGAGGCCCGGAACAGCATAGGCCCGCAATGATCCAGTCGTGCCGCCGTTCAGCAAGTCTCCAGCGTCAGACATGGTCTTTGAATAGGTGTACGTGAGCAGATAGGTCAAGCCGTTCCTGAACTGCTGTTCGAGCTTGGTCTGTAAGCCGTGGTATATGCTCTCTCCCACCGTGGCCTGATAGCTTCCCCCTCCGAAATCAGGGAAAGGCAAATATGGCGTAGTGCTGGTACCCGCGGGCAAGAGCAGCGATACGTTGTTGTATCCAACCCCTTGCTGCAGATTCTGACCGTTGGTAAACACATATCCCACTTGCGCAGACATTGTGTGAGTCAGGGCGTACTGGAAGGTCAGGTTAGCGCTATACGTTCGCGGAGTGCTGTAGTTGAATTGCAACCCCTGCAATCCCAAGCCTTTGGCGTTTAACGCGTTGGGCACGAGCGGGATGCAGGAGAAACCGGACTCAAAGTTTGCAGTGCCTTGTCCGGTGGCCGGATTGCCGCCTGCGGTTGGGCAGTTTGCATAGGGGGAGTTGTAATTGATGGGCGCTACCTGCCCCCCAATTCCCGAAGCTACAGTTGGGAAATACGACAGATTAAAGACAAAAGGATAGTTTTCCCCAATATTGGGCCCGTATCCTTGATTTTCAAACGAGTTGTAAAAGATGCCGAAGCCACCGCGCGCCACCAGTTTGGGCGTGATCTGGTACGCAATGCCGATACGCGGAGCAAAGTTGGCCTTCTGTGTTTGCAGTAAGCCTTTACCATACTTATCTGTAATGTTGAGAGTAATGCCGTCTTGGATCAACAGATCTTTAAACCCAACGCAGCCGACTCCTTGGCAAGTATCGTTTGAGGAAAGGGCATCTTCGAGGCCTTTGTCCGATTTGCCAGACTTCGGGATAATAAACTCAGGTTTGTTATCCGGCGCTCCGCTAGGAACAAAGTTAGCCTGGCCGCCGTTGCTTTCTCCAATCGGCCCAAAGTAATCCCAGCGTAGGCCGAGGTTGACGGTCAGCTTCGGGCTCACCTTCCAGTCGTCCTGGAAATACGCCGCGAAATAGGTTCTCTCGTCGTAAGTCTTATTGATGTTTGAAGCGTATACACCATCAGAGCCACCGGAATAATCGTATCCATTAGGAACGGTCGCAGCCTGCGGAGGCAACAGGAATTGCGCCAGACCTCCGGTCGTGGTGCCCTGATTGGGAATATCAGTGAAGCCGCCGTTGTACTGGAATTGTCCACGTGACCAGGCAGGCTGCAATGTCGAGAACTTGACGTGCTGATACTCGATGCCCGACTTGAAATTATGCTTGCCGTAAATCTTCGTAAAGTCGTCCGTGACTTGGATGGTCTGGCTCACTTCGTCCGAGGGCAAGAAGTTGTTGCTACCCAGGGTCGCCAGGTTTCCAATCGAGAAAGCTGGAAGGCCACCATTCTCCTGACCCTGCGGGATGTCTGCTATTCCGTACTGCTCTGGAATTCCATCCTGTGCACCAACAGGGCCGAAGCGCGTTGTATGCAGGTGAGCGAAGCCGCCTCGTACCTGGTTTACCGCTGTCGGATTGAACGTGTGGGTCCATCCGGCTACTGCCTGTGAAGATTTCGCAGTCTGTATGCCCTGGTTGAAGCTGCCGCCATCTGCTACGCCACCGAAGATGCCCGGAATGTACTGGGGAGCATCCGCATAGCTATACCGGAAGAAAATCTGCTCCTTTTCGTTCGGATTGAAATCCTCGCGCGTGTCGAAGCTGTTGGTGTGTTCATACAGATTGGGGCTGACTGCATAGGTCTGTAGGCCAGAGTTCGGCGCTGGGTATAACTGCAACAGCTTTACCGCATTCTGATCGATGCGGGCGGCATTTGAACCCGTAAACTGATTGAGGTCTGCGCAGTGTGCAAGCGTAAAAGTTGCTGTGCTCGGCCCGCACACAGTACTGAACGGATCACGAACGTAACCATCGGCCCCACTGTTGTTTATGTAACCGGACACGGGATCAGCGGCGCCCTTTGCAACGAAACGAGTAGTGGCGGGATCGAGAATCGTTCCCTTCTGAATTGCTCGATTCAGAAGGTCGGTCCTGGTCGTGCCATCGTTCAGAGCCAAAATGTCGGAAAGATTGGTGTAGTTACTGCTTCGCTCGAGATTCGTTGGAACATTGCCATTCTCGGAAGTACCCTGAACACGCCGCTTTCCTTCATAGTCCCCAAAGAAGAACAGCTTGTTCCTCAGAATTGGGCCACCACCGGAAGCGCCGAATTGGTTCAAGCGCAGTTCACCTTTTGGAGTTCCCGTATTGTTCTCGAACCAGTCCGCGGCATCCAGGACGTCGTTGCGGAAGAACTCCCAGAGAGCACCATGGAGGCTGTTGGTTCCGGATTTGATCGTCGCATTCAAAACAGCGCCCGCCGAACGACCCAGTTCGGCGCTGAATTCACCGGTCTGCACCTTGAATTCCTGAATCGCGTCCACAGGAGGCAGGATGACAAAGTTCGTACCATTCAGGAAGTCGACAGCGTTGGAGTTGTTATCGATGCCGTCCAGCAGATAGTTGTTCTGCGCCGGACGCAATCCGTTCGCCGAAAAGGCTCCCGAAGCCGCGTTGCCGCGTGTATCCGCTTGCGGAGTGTTGACACCGGCACCCAGTTGGGCGAGGAAAGTGAAGTTACGGCCATTGAGTGGCAGACTGTTGACCGCCTGTTCCGAGACCACCTGCCCCAACGAGGCGTCCTCAGTCTGCAATTGGGGCGGCGCATCTGTCACCTCGACCGTCTCCGTTGCTGCGCCTGCCTTCAGCTGCACATTCACCTGAAGGTTCTGAGCCACGGCTACAGTCAGATTTTCCTGGGTCGTCTTCGAAAAACCGTTAGCGGTCACCGAAAGGGAATAGTGCCCAATTCGGACGGGAGAAAAAGAATATCCGCCACTGCCGCTCGTGTTCGTCTCGATGGTAAGATTCACGTCCTTGTTCAGCAGGCTCACGCGGGCGCCAGCAACGACTGCCCCGCTGGTGTCCTGAACCGTTCCGGAAATCGATCCTTCGTCAACCTGGCCAAATGCTCTCTGACCTTGAATCAAGATGAGGCAAAAGCATGCAACAGCTATACAACTAAGGGATTTGAACCACTGGGCGGGGGTGCGAGGTAAGGCCATCCGAGTAAACCTCCACTTTCTTCTTCCTAGTCGCCTTCCATGGTCATTCGCCGGTTTTCGAGTCTGCCGTTCAGGACCGTTGGAAACGATTACATATTTGTGGCAGCGAAGCTAATACAGCCAATTAACCTTTGTCAACCAAAAGTTGTAGAGGGCTGTTTTTACGCATTCCTTCATGCCGCCGAACTCTTCTTTTCCCTGCAACATCGGCCCAGTCCAGTCCTGTTTTGGAAGCGTCTCGAAGCGAGTGCTATCATCCGAAAATCCAGTCGGCGATGGAACCCTCGAGAATGTCGCGTCAGCAAAATCAGTTCCCTTCCCGGCGAACGATCCTCAAAGGAATGGGTCTTGCACCCCTGATTTTCCGCTCAGCGCCATTCCTCGGGTCGGGATTTCTCATTGGGCCGCCCAGCCTTAAAATCAATGACACCAACGATCTGGCTTTCCACGACCCCCGGCTGATCCCTCACTACCCTGCGAAATCTCCGCTAGCGGATATCCTCCTGCTTGTCTCGCCAGGTTCAGACGAGTACCTCACTGAGAAGTACGCCTTCGAGATCGATCTGCTTCTCCAACAATGGGGCAAATCGCTCAAGAGCTCTCCCCGCGATCACTCCGTCCTGGCAAAAATTCTGCATCGGTCCATTGAGGCATCTCCCCTTGTAGCGAGCGAAGAAACTACCCTCCGTTCCCGATATGGAATTGAGACCCGCAAACGAAAGTTTTCCGCTGGGACTATCGCCGGCCGTGACCGTTTTCTCGATAGCATAGGAGCGTGGCTCGCGCCCCTCTCGCAGATCGAAACGGCCGAGTTCGAAATCACCGACGTCGAACAGATTGCTGCAGTTCCCCTGACACTTCGTCTGGAAATTCGCTACGACTTGGTCGGTGTCCGGACGGACCACTTCCGTGAGGAGCGAATTGGCACGTGGACCACAATATGGCTTCTCGACCTGACTGACACGCCACTGGTCGGCTGGAAAGCCAGTAAGTGGCATGCCAACGGAGAGACGAGTGCCATCGTTCGCGGCCCAGCCTTCTCCGACATCACCGCTCACGCATTGGCTGCGGCTGCATCGTATCCGGACCAGATGCTGCGAGGCGTCGATCATTGGCGCACCATCCTCGACGGCGCCTGCGGCATTGATGTCTACGGCAACAACGGTATTGCGGCAGGAGATTTCGATAACGACGGATTTGACGATTTCTACGTTTGCCAACCCGCGGGTCTTCCCAATAGGCTCTATCGCAATCGCGGCGACGGAACCTTTGAAGATGTAACTGAGAAATCCGGCGTCGGGGTCCTTGATAGCACCGCATGCGCGCTCTTTGCCGACTTTGAAAACAAAGGGCGGCAGGATCTGCTCGTAGTCTGCGGCGGCGGTCCAATGCTCTTTGTCAACCAGGGAAATCGTACCTTTGTGCGCAAGGCAGATGCCTTCGAGTTTGCGCGCCCGCCGCAGGGTTCCTTCACACACGCTGCCATCGCCGACTACGACGGCGATGGTCGTCTCGATATCTATTTCTGCACCTATTCGTATTACCTGGGCCTCGATCAATATCACTATCCCGTTCCCTATTTCGACGCCCGCAATGGCCCTGCAAATTATCTACTGCATAACGAGGGCAACTTAACCTTCGTCGACCGCACAGAAGCCGCCGGTCTCAACGTTGATAACGATCGCTACAGCTTCGCTTGCGCGTGGGGGCACGCCACTTCAAACGGACTGCCTGACCTTTACGTTGCGAACGACTTCGGGCGCAGCAACCTCTATCGCAACAAGGGCGACGGGACCTTCACCGCGACTTCTGCTGACTCGCATGTCGAAGACCCTGGCGCGGGAATGAGCGCCAGTTGGTCCGACTTCGACAACAACGGCAATCAGGATATCTACGTGGCTAACATGTGGTCTTCCGCAGGCCAGAGGGTCTCAGCGCAAAAACAGTTCCACGAAAAGGCCCCGGAAGAGATCCGTGCCCTCTACCGTCATCACGCGCGAGGCAACTCGCTTTACCGCAATCAGGGCAACGGCACTTTCCGGAACATCGCCACGGAGGCTGGAGTCGAAATGGGACGCTGGGCATGGTCCTCCGATTTCTGGGACTTCGATCATGACGGCTACCCCGACCTCTACGTCGCCAACGGCTACATCTCCGGGCCCGACAACGGTCAGACCGATCTCGGCAGCTTCTTCTGGCGGCAAGTGGTCGCAAGGTCCCCCGAAGACAACGCTCCTTCGCTCGCTTACGAGCACGGTTGGAACGCCCTCAACGAGCTCATTCGTTCCGACGGTTCCTGGAGCGGTTACGAGAAAAACGTGCTCTTTGTTAACAACGGCGATGGAACGTTTTCCGAAGCCTCCGGAGCAGTTGGGCTCGACTTCCTCGAGGACGGCCGATCCTTTGTGCTCGCCGATCTCGATCATGATGGTCGACTCGAGCTCATCATCAAAAATCGCAATACTCCTCAGCTCAGAATTCTGCACAACGACATGACCGAGATTGGTCGTTCCATCATCTTTCGTTTGCGCGGCGTCAAGAGCAATCGCGATGCAGTCGGAGCCGCGATCACGATCGAAGCCGCCGACCTCAGGCAGACACGGTATCTGCAAGCGGGCTCAGGATTTCTCTCTCAGCACTCGAAGGAAATGCTGTTTGGCCTTGGCAAAAACGAGGCCAGCATTCGCGCCACAATCCTATGGCCGAGCGGCATAACCCAAGTCTTTGAAAACCTGCCTACAAACCAACGAATCGAGATTGAAGAGGGCTCGTCGAGGTTCATTGCAAAACCATTCGTGCTGCCCAGGCCATACTCAGCACTCGCGTCACCAGCATCGCAACAGCCATTGCCTCACGAGGTAGAAACATGGCTCATTGAACCGCTAAAAGCCCCTGACTTCACACTTCCAGATCTTTCTGGCAACCTGCATCAGCTATCGTCTCAGCGCGGCGGTAGCGTGCTGCTCGCCCTCTGGCAAGCGATCCCCATTTGTCTTACACAACTGAAGCTGATTCAGCAGCACCGGTCTTCTTTTGCCTCGGCTGGCTTGACCATCATTGCACTCAATGTCGATGCCGAATCCAGTCTGTCAGCAGCCCGCTCTTTCGTAGCACAACAACGTCTCGAATTCCCGGTGCTCTTCGCGACCGACGAAGTTGCCGGTATTTATAACATCCTCTATCGCTTTCTCTACGACCGCCGTCGCGATCTCAGTATTCCAACGTCATTTCTCCTCGACAAAGAAGGCATGATCGTCAAGATATATCAAGGCTCCATTGACCCGAAGCGTGTTGTCGCAGACGAAGCGTCGATGCCCCTTACGCCGGCAGAGCGTACCAACAAGGCGCTCCCATTTCGCGGAGAACTTCATCAAGGATCTTTTCAGCGCAACGATTTCACCTATGGAGTGGCGCTCTTCCAACACGGTTACCTCGATGAGGCGGCAGCGTCCTTCGAGCAGGTCGTTGCCGCCAAGCCAGACGATCCTGAAGCCTACTACAATCTTGGCACGCTCTATCTACGCAAGAGCGACCTCAAGCAGGCCCGTCACTACCTCGAGCAAACAGTAAGATTGCGCTCTAACTACCCCGAGGCATGGAACAATCTCGGCATGATCGAGGCTCAGGAAGGCCACTCTGACGAAGCAGTTCAGAATTTCAAGCAATCGCTCTCTCTCAGGCCGAACTACGCCGTTGCGCTCCTGAACCTCGGCAATCTCTTGCGTCGCCAGGGATCCTTCGATAAAGCACTCGAGTACCTGATGCAGGCTCTCGAGTTGCAACCCGATGATCCTGAAATCAGCTATAGCCTCGGCATGCTCTACGCACAGCACGGTCAGACAGATCGCGCATCAGCCTATTTGCACAAAGCAATCGAGCTGCGCCCTGACTACCCTGAAGCGCTCAACAATCTTGGTGTCCTCTTTGTTCACATGCAGAATTACTCGCAGGCAGAAGTGCAGTTCACCACTTGTATTCGCCTCGCTCCCAACTTCGATCAGTCGTATCTCAATCTCGCACGTCTCTATGTCATGCAGAACAATAAGCTAAAAGCACGAGAAGTTCTGCAGCAACTGGTACACCTGCAGCCACAGAACGCCACCGCGAAGCAGGCAATGGAATTGCTACAATGAACAACTTCATTTACACTTCGCGCCGGAACGTGAGGACCAATGTTCGCGCTTCAGCGCTGCCTGTTCCCGGCTTCCTCGGCGGCATACGGCGAACTGCCATTCTCTCGGGACTACTCCTTATTTCGCTTTTCGGTCAGCGTGCATTTCCTCAGCAGTCATCCCATAAAGCAGCCACTCAGGCCCCTTCTGCTGTCTTCCAACAGGTCGAATCGCTTATGCAGCAAGGCCGCGTTGCTGAGGCCAAAACTCAACTTCAGCAGGAACTCCAGCGCAATCCTTCGAGCGTTGAAGGATACAACCTGCTCGGCATCATAGAAAGCAATGAGCAGGATTATCCCGCCGCAGTCTCAGCGCTTGAGAAGGCTTTGCAACTCGCTCCGAACTCGACTAAAACTCACGTTAATTTGGGCAACGTTTACGTCTCTCAAAAGAGACTGGACCTCGCCGAAAAAGAATTCCGCACTGTTCTTCGCCACGAGCCGGCAAATCAGGACGCCAACTACAACCTCGGCGTCCTGTTGATGGCCAAGGGCTCTGTGGCCGAAGCCGTTCCGCATTTCGAGCACATACATCCTGCAAATCTCGCGACCAGCCTCAATCTCATCCGCGGTTATCTTCAAACCAAGCGCACCGCTGAAGCACTGCGACTGGCGACAGAGCTTTCTGCGCAACACAAGAATGACGTACACGTCCAATTCTCGCTGGGCGTGCTGCTCGCTTCAGAAAGGCAGTACAAACCTGCCGTGCTTGCGCTCGAACAGGCCGACGCTCTGCAGCCCGGAACCTTCGAGATTCTCTACAACCTCGGCCAAGTATTTCTGCGCAGCGGTGACAATGGGAATGCAGAGATCAATCTCACTCGTGCACTTAAGCTGAGCCCCGACTCCGCCGACACGCTCTATCTCCTCGCCCAGGCTTACGCCAACGACTCGCGCCCTCTCGATGCGCTCGATCTGCTTGTCCGTGCCCACAAGATTGCACCTCAGAATACCGACATCATTTATCTGATGGCGCAGGTAAGCATCTCACAAAACTACTTTGAAGATGCGATTCCACTCCTCGAATCGGGCCTTAAGCTCGCACCAATGCGCCCCGACCTTCGTGCCGCACTTGGCGAAAGCTACTTCATGGCCGGCAAGGTAGACAAAGCCATCGAAGAGTTCAAGAAGCTTGTTGAAGTCGAACCATCTGCTCGCTCCTACGCATTTCTCGGTCTCTCCTACAGGCATCTCGGTCGCTTCGACGAAGCGAAACAATACTTTCAGAAGGGCATCAAGCTTGATCCGAACAACGCTGCCTGCCTATTTAACCTCGGCTTCATCGCAGAGCGCCAGGGAGATACCGCAGTCGCGGATGCGACCTTCCAGCAGATTCTGCGCAACAATCCGGACTATCCCGATGCATTGCTCGAACTGGCAAACCTTCGCATCGCCGGCAAGCGCCTTCCTGAAGCTGCTGACCTGCTCACCAGATTTGTCCGTGTCAGCCACGACCCGGCCACAGGCTACTATAAGCTCGCCATGGTCGAGCGCAGCTTGCATCAGACTGAAGCAGCGGACCGAGATCTCCACGTGTTTCAGACCCTGTCCAAAGATGCGCCTGCCGGCCCTTACCCATATGAGCATTTATTCGACTATCTTGACAGTCGCTCAAAACTTGCACCAGGCGCGCGTCAGCAGCTCGACATCACTGAGCTCAACAACGAGATCAAGAAGCATCCCGATCAACCTGAGAACCTGTATTTGCTCGCAGAAGCATACTTAAAAGCCGGCAAAACCGACGACGCCCGCGGCACAATCGCCCAACTCGACCAGATCAGTTCCAGCGACTTCCGCACGCTCACCGGGGTCGGCGTGCTGCTCGCACGCTATCACCTCTACGACGATGCAATTCAACACTTCCAGCTTGCGCTGCAGGCAAATCCCGGCTCAGACGAAGTGAAGTTCAATCTCGCCAATGCATACTTCCGTAAGGACCGCTATAATGACGCGCTCACCACTGCAGGCCAAGTATCAGAAGAAGGCCGTAAAGACGATGCCTATCTCGCATTGCTGGGCGACATCTACGCACACCTCGGCGATTTCACGCACGCCGAAGAGATATTCCAGAGCGCAATCGCTCGCAATCCTGACAATGACCAGGACTACCTCATGCTTTCGCTGCTCCAGTTCCGCAAGAATGACATTGCGGGCGCGCGACGAACACTCCAGCAAGGTCAGACTCGCGTTCCCGGGTCAGGCAAAATCCTCTGGGGATTAGGCATCGCCTCCGTTCTCGAAGGCAAAACCCCGCAGGCAGCCGAAGAACTCGAGCGAGCTGTCGAACTGCTTCCCGAGTGGCCCGGCAGTTATTCCGTTCTCGGCGTCTTCTACTTTCAGACGGGCCAGATCGACAAGGCCAGAGAGGTCCTTGATCGCTTCAAGAACAGTAACGCTGGCGGACTCGACGTCAATCGCATCGAGCGCGTTCTCGCGCAGGCTCCCGCGACAACCTCAACTGCCAACGAACCAATGACCATGGCTGATCGTGGACAATTTCTTCAACTCGCGTTGTCACTCGCTGACAGGACCCTTTAATGACATCGCAATTTTCCCGACTTGGGCCACTGCTGCTGATCGCGCTTACGTGCACATTGGCCGATCGGGGTGTGACAGCCCAGCAACCCACGAAAGCCAAAGACGTACCTATTACAGTTCGCTACACCGATATTCGTAAATCGGCAGGAATCACGTTTCTTCAGGATTCAACGCAAACCGACGAAAAATATTATCTCGAAACCATGGGCACCGGCGTCGCCTGGCTAGATTACGATCAGGACGGCCTCATGGATCTCTACTTCGTTCAATCTGCGGCCACGGATATATACAAGCCACCGGCCCCATTGCGTTCAGCGCTCTATCGCAACAACGGCGACGGCACATTCACCGACGTCACACAAAAGGCGGGCCTCGGCGGCGAGGGGCACTACGGTCAAGGCGTCGCTGTCGGCGACTTTGACAACGACGGCTATCCTGATATCTACGTCACCGGCTATGGCAGCGCCATTCTTTACCGCAACAATCACGACGGAACATTCACCGATGTAACCTCAAAGGCTAAGGTAGCCGATGATGGGCAATGGTCGACAAGCGCAGGATGGTTCGACTATGACAAAGATGGATGGCTTGACCTTGTGGTCACCAACTACATCGAGTGGTCTCCGAAAAACAATCTCTGGTGCGGAGAACGTAAGCCCGGCTATCGCTCCTATTGCAATCCAGGCAACTACAAAGGCCAGAAGACAAAGCTCTATCACAACAATCACGACGGCACTTTCACCGACGTGAGCGACAAGTCAGGTGTAGGTTTGCCTGAATCGAAGGGAATGGGCGTAGTCCTCGCTGACTTTAACAACGACGGCTGGCCTGACATCGCCATCGCCAATGACACCTGGCCAAACTTCCTCTTTCTGAATAACCACGACGGCACATTCAAAGATGTCTCACTCATCTCTGGCATCGCCGCAAGTGAAGACGGCCGCTACGAAGCAGGAATGGGCATTGACGCCGCCGACGTTGACGGCGATGGGCTGCTCGACGTTTATATCACCCATCTCGATCTCGAGCTCAATCGCCTTTACCACAACAATGGCGATGGCACTTTCACAGACGACACGTATGGCTCAGGCATCGGCAATAAGGTAATGCTTCTCAGCGGCATCGCCACCAAATTCATCGACTACGACAACGACGGTTGGCCTGACATACTCCAGCTTAACGGCGCCATGCTCGACAACGTTGCGCTCTATCACAGCGAAGTAACGTACAAAGAGCCGCTGCTCATGTTCCGCAATCTTGGCAAAGGCCACTTCGAAAAAACATCCGACGCACTCGGCCCTGAGTTCGTGCGTCCCGTCGCGGGTCGAGGACTCGCCACCGCAGACTTCGACAACGACGGCGACATCGATATCGCCGTTAACAATCGCGGCGATTACCCCGAAGTTCTGCGCAATGACGGAGGCAACGCCAATCACTGGCTCGAGGTTCTTCTCATCGGTACCAAATCCAATCGCGACGGCACCGGCGCTGCCCTCAAGCTCACGTCTGAAGGAGTATCCCACGTTGAACAGGCAAAAGGCGGCACCAGCTATATGTCCGCAAGCGATCCGCGCATTCACTTCGGACTTGGCAAGCGCGCCACCATCGATTCCCTCATCATCAGCTGGCCAAGCGGTCAGGTTGACAAGCTTACCAACGTACCCATCGACAAAATCATAGCGGTTAAAGAGGGGGCAGGAATCGTTCCACATCCGTTTCCGAAAGTGCTGTCGAAGTGACCCCCGACAGGAATCTCTTCTCCTGTGACTGGGCCTCTTATAATCATTCCAATCTATGAATTTTCCACGACGACGCTTCCTCGGTTCTTCTCTCTTCTTATTCAGCGGCGCATTGACTGAAGCGCTCGCAACCCCGCTCTGGAAATGGAAAGACCGCTCGCTTCTGCAAGCCGCAACCGCTCCCGCATCTACGTCGTCTCCGGTCCAGTTTGTCGACGTCGCGGAAAAGGCAGGCCTTACTATTCCCAACGTTTGGGGAGGAATCGATCACAAGCGATCCATTATTGAAGCCAAAGGCAGCGGTCTCGCGTTCTTCGACTATGATCACGACGGCTGGCTCGACATCTATCTCACCAACGGCAATCGTCTCGACACGAAGTGGCCGGCAGGGAAGGCTCCAACATCCCATCTCTACAAGAACAATCGCGACGGTACATTCACCGACGTCACCGAAAAATCAGGCCTCGGACGGACAGGCTGGCAGACCGGCGTCAGTGTGGGCGATTACGACAATGATGGATGGGATGATCTCTTCTGCTGCTTCTGGGGCCACAACATCCTCTTCCGTAACAACGGCAACGGAACCTTTACCGATATCACGCAAAAGGCCGGGCTCGCGCAGGAACAATATCGCTGGGGCGCCGGTGCGACCTTTCTTGACTATGATCGCGATGGCCATCTTGATCTCTTCGTCTGTAATTACATCAAGCTCGATCCCGAAAAGATCCCGCCACCCAATGACACAAACTATTGCCAATGGAAGGGCGTGCCCACCATGTGCGGCCCGCGTGGCCTCCCCGGCGACACCAACATCCTGTACCGGAACAATGGCGACGGCACATTCACCGACGTCTCGCAGAAATCCGGCATTCTCAAGCCGGGACCGCGATATTCAATCACCGCTGTCTCGTACGACTTCGACAACGACGGCTGGCCAGATATTTACGTAGCGGTTGACTCCCAACCAAGCATCCTCTTCCAGAACAATCACGATGGAACATTCACAGACATTGCGGTCATGGCCGGCTGCGCTTATAGCGACAATGGCCACGAACAGGCCGGTATGGGCGTCGCTGTCGCCGACTACGATTGCGATGGATGGTTCGATATCTTCAAGACCAACTTCGCTGACGACACCTGCAATCTATACCACAACAACGGTGACGGCACGTTCAGCGATCTCACCTTCGCCTCAGGAGTCGGCATCAACAATCGTTACGTTGCGTGGGGCTGCGGTTTTGTCGATTACGACAACGACGGCTGGCAGGACATCATCCAGATCAATGGCCATGTCTATCCTGAGATAGACAGCTACAACTTCGGACAGACCTTCAAGAATCCACGCCTCGTCTATAAAAACCTCGGCAATGGACGCTTCAAAGATGTCTCAACAGAGATGGGCCCGGGCATCACGGAACGCTATTCAAGTCGCGGCGCGGCATTCGGAGATTACGACAACGATGGAGATATTGACGCGCTCATTCTTAATCTCAACGATCTGCCTTCGCTACTGCGCAACGATGGCGGCAACAAGCAAAACTGGATCAAGATGAAGCTAGTCGGCACCAAGTGCAACCGCACTGCCATCGGAGCGCGCGTACGAGTCGCCTCAGGCAAGCACATCCAAATGGATGAGGTTCACAGCGGCACGAGCGTCATGTCGCAGAGCGATCTCCGCCTTCACTTCGGCCTCGGCAAAGTCGAGACTGTCGACTGGATCGAAGTGAAATGGCCAACGACGCAAAAGATCGAAAAGTTCACCCAGGTTGCGGCAAACCAGATCCTCACCATTCGGGAGGGAGACGGTATCATCGCAAAGTTCAAGCCACATTAGACCGGAGCAGGCCCGCTCCTACTTCAGCAGTGCATCAATTCCGGCCTGCGCAATCTGCTCATCGATCTCGGATTTTGCGCCGCTCGCTGCGATTCCACCCAGCACCTTCCCATCCACTTTGATAGGCAGGCCTCCCTGGTTCGGAAAGAACTCCGGAAAGGCGAGCGCTTCGACATTTCCCTTCTTTACCGCGTCGGCTCCATCCTTCGACGGGCTTCCATAAAAGGCAGCGTGACGCGCTTTCTTCTGGGCAAACTGTAGCGTATTAAGCGAGGCGCCATCAGCCTTTTCCAGAAAGAGCAGATTGCCGCTCTCATCCACAACGCAGATCGTTACTTCCACGTTGAGCTCTTTGGCCTTCGCTTCAGATGCGGCGACCATCGTCTTGATGGCGACCAGATTCAGATACTGTTTCTTTGGCAAATCAGCCGCAAACATTGTCACAGCGGGAATCAGCACAGCAGCGAGCACTCTAAACATGATAGGCATCCTGTCGATATGTCATTGGACCAGCCACACCAACGTATCATGATCCTCACCTCATCGCCTGAGGCCAGCCTCAATATCCGGGCGGCACAGTCGCTTTTCCATCCAGAACCACGAGGAACTGCTTCACTTCGCGCCGCTGCCGCTCCACCCCGGCGGCATCGGCCTTTTCAATCTCCTCGTGCAGCGCGAACTCCTGCTTCGCCTTGGCTGCATCGCCGATTCTGTCGTAAGCCACTCCCAACCGGTAGTGAGCCTCACCTAGCCTGGGGTCGACTTCGATCGCATGTTCATAAAATCCAATCGCATGCTCAAAGTCGTGCTCCGAAGAATGTAGTATCCCCAGCTGCAGATATGCCTCGCTGCATTTCGGATCAACCGTTTTCGCTTTCGTCAGCAGCGACTCCACCCTCTTCATCGCCTCCGCATCCGGAGGCAGTTGCTGACGCTTCCAAATCGACATCGCATAAAAATAATTCGCCAAAGGATTATCAGGCTGATTGTGCGCAAAGCGGGCTAGTCTTGGCTCAATACAAGCCAGCGGCTCAGGGGCAGCCATCTCCACCTTGCCCATAAAAATATACGGCTCCGCATCCATGGGCTTCAAATCCGAAGCCTCGCACAGCCGTTGCGCAGCCTCATCGTAGCGCGCTCCTGCAAACAACGCAGTGCCCAGCGCAGTGAGCAATCGAGATGACTTCGGATACGCCTGCGCGGCTCTGCCAAAGATCTCCTGTGCCTGCCACACTGCCCTGTGAAGCAATAGTTCCGATCCCCAAGCGAAATAGTTCTCTTCACTCGGATCCATGCGCGCTGCCTGCTCGTACTCGCGCACCGCCGCCAGCGGATCGTTCAGCTTCTCATCGATCTCACCGGCAATGCGGTGCAGCTCGGCGCTCTCCTTCTGCTTCAATAGTCTCTGCACGTGCTCTTGCGCCCCTTCAAGATCACCCGTGCCCTCTCGTGCCAGCGCAAGATCATACTCGTTCTTCTGGTTCGTAGTGTCGATCTTGTAGGCGTTTTCGAGCGGCGGTATCGCCTCTCTATATTTCCCCGCATTGAGGTAAAACTCACCAAGACGATGATTCGCTTCAAAACTTCCTGGAGCGGCCGCGAATTCAGCAGTCAGTTTGCTCTCTGCGCCCTTATCCATTGTGCCGAAGCCATCAGCTCGAACACCGTCCGGCTTTAGTGCGACTGTCTCGCGCGTCAGAGCTTCGCTTGTTCGGAGACTCGTATCCGACCCATGCCCTCCGACTGCCGTCCAATCCACCACGCCTGCCACTGTGAAATTTGGCTTGTCCGCGAACTCCATCGCATCAAGACCTTTATTGCTCGGAGCATCTGCCAGCACTAGGTCGACTCTTTGTTCTTCTCTGTCAGACGTTACGGCAACCGAGGCCGGCTGGCTCCGCGCTGCACCTTTTTCCGCGCTCACTACATATCGTCCAGCAGTCAGGCCCGCAAATGCGTAATGCCCAGTGGAGTCAGTCTTCGCCTCTCGCTCGCCACCCAGGCCGACTGAAGAAAGCCGAACGATAGCCTCTTCTACGGGCTCGCCTCCAGCCGTCACCCTCCCCTGGATTGTGACAGCACTCGCACTCTGAGCCATAAGCAGCAGTGCCGGCAGAGTCGTTGCAAGCGCAGCCATCACAATGGCTGATCCACATCGCAATACTGAGCGTCGTAGCTGAACCATTGTCTTCGCTATTTGCCAATTATCCATTCAAAGCGAACCAGAGCCCGTCCCTTTACTGTCCCAGCCATTGATAGCCAAACGCAAATTGGCCACCAGGAACAGCAGTATTATTTTACGACTGTGCGGTGCGGCGAAACTCAAGCATTCACGATTAGCGCCTCAAGAGGCACCACGCCACCCGGCGTATACACAGCTAACGGATTCATAACTCCGGCCACGATCTCCGTTCTCCAGATTCACACATTCAGCCTTCCTTAAGCTAAGGGGTCGATAATCTATGCATGCGTGTTCTCTTGATCGAGGATGAGCCGCGACTCGCGGAAAATGTCGCCACAGCTCTCCGCGAGGGCCCCGGCTTCGCGGTCGACTGTGCTGAAGACGGTGAGACAGGCATCGCGCTGGCGGCCAACCGCTGCTACGATCTGGTAATCCTCGATCTCATGCTGCCAAAAGTCGACGGCCTTGGTGTCCTGAAACGCATGCGCGCCGGGAAAGACGAAACACCCGTTCTTATCCTCACTGCCCGTGGCGAAACGGATTCAAAGATCAATCTGCTCAACGCCGGAGCAGACGATTATCTAAGCAAGCCTTTCGATCTCGGCGAACTTCTCGCCCGCGCGAAGGCTCTCCTGCGCCGTGGTAAAGGCGTCGCCCATCCCACGCTTCACGCGGGAAATATCGAACTGAATACACTCGAACAGACCGTCCTCCGTTCAGGTACTCCCGTATCGCTCTCCAGAATGGAGTACCGCATACTCGAATACTTCATGTACCATCCGCGCGTCGTCATTTCAAAACAGGAGCTGCTCGAACATCTCTACGACTACAACTGGGAGCATCATTCCAATGTCATCGAGGCTCACGTATCAAACCTGCGCAAGAAATTGAGCCTGATTGAAGAGCTCTCCATCATTCAGACCTTGCGTGGCCGCGGCTATCGCTTGCTTCCGACCGTGCCAGAGGGCCGATGAACTCCTTTTCCATCACTCGACGGCTCATCACCATAGTGCTGCTCATCGAGCTGATATCGGCTCTCTGCGTCACAGCTCTCGCGCTGGGCTACGAACAGCGAATGCACTTTCGAGCCTTCGATGTCCTCTTGCGCGGCCGTGCCGACTCCATTCTCGGTGCTGTACAGGACTCCGAAGATGCAAACGACAACGTTATGCTCGACGGCACCGAAATGACCGTGCCTACAGAAGACGTCTACGAAGTCAGAGAAACCAGTGGTCGTCTCATCGGCAAATCCTCAAATTGGATCGGTCCCGAAGACCTCAAATTTAAACAACACGACGAGAGGCGCGATCCTCGAGCGCAGACCTCAGACTCAGACGGCCAGGCCTTTTCCCGCGACACGATCGGCGGTGAGTCATATCGAATCATTCGTATCTCTGGACTTAGAGTGGTCGATCCCGGCGACCAGAACGGAGGCGTGCGGCGCTACGTGACCGTGTTTTATGGCTCGCCCGTAAGGCGTGTATGGAACGCGGTCTTCCGCGCAGCCGGCTTTTATGCAATCAGCAGCTTACTTGTGCTTGCTCTCACCGGAGTACTGATGTCGTGGCTGCTCAATCGCGGTCTGGCGCCGCTGCGCGATCTGGCATCTTCAGCTGCAGGCGTTTCGGCGTCGTCATGGTCATTCTCACCCCCGCAAAGCGCCCGCATGACGCGCGAACTTGCGCCCCTTGTCGTTGCCATCGAAAGCGTGCTCGCAGGCCTCGAGCGCTCCTTCGAACAACAAAAGCGCTTCGTCGGCGATGCCGCGCACGAACTCAAAACCGCCGTAGCCCTCGTAAAGTCTTCTCTTCAGTTGCTCACGATGAAGGAGCGCACACCAGCCGAATACCAGGCTGGCCTCGAGCGCTGCCTCACCGATTGCGCGCGTATGGAAGCAATGGTCGCCCAGATGCTCACACTCGCTCGCGCTGAGCAGGCCAGCGAGCTCACCTCCGAAGCCCCTCTCACCGAAATCCACTCCGCACTTGCAAGCGTTACGCGGCAACTCGATCCAATGGCCCAGGCCCGGAATATTCCTATTGGGATGCATTTCCTCGACGCCTGCGGCAACGGATCCCTAGCCCATCACGAGATGCATGCCCGCATCGATACCGAGCAGTTCAATCTCCTCATTTCAAATCTGCTCATGAATGCGATCCAGCATAGCGATTCAACTGACGAGATCCGCATTGAAGTCACTACTCACAACGGCAACGCGGAGATTGAGATTCGCGACCGCGGAGACGGCATCGATCCCTCCGACCTGCCGCATGTCTTTGAGCGCTTCTCGCGCAGCGACCCCTCCCGCAGTCGCAACACCGGTGGGGCCGGTCTCGGTCTCGCCATCTGCAAGGCGATAACAGACCAGTTCCACGGCACAATTCACATCGATAGCAAACTTGGCGACGGTACTTCCGTTATCGTTCGCTTGCCGCTCGCGTTAAATCCCAAGGCTCCTTTGCAGAGCTAAGGTCACCCTTCAGTTTGCCTTAAGGTAGCAGTGCGAAGATCAAAGCCAGCGACACTCCTGCCGCATTGAAAGGATTGTGTATTCATGAATGACCGTAAAATCCTGCCGCTCCTGAGCCGTTCCGTGATTGCCATTTGTCTCCTGTTACTGATGGCGTCGGCGGCTCATGCGCAAAAGACTTACAGCATCAAGGACAAATGGGCAATCGGAGGCGAAGGAGGGTGGGACTACCTTACTGCCGATCCAGGTGCGCATCGCCTCTACGTAACTCACGGACCAAGAGTCGAAGTTATCGACACGAATACGGGCAAGGCTATTGGCGCTATCACCGGCCTCAAAGGCACGCACGGCGTAGCTCTCGATAATGCCCGCAAATTCGGCTACATCAGCGATGGTGGTGCAAACGCAGTCGTCGTCTTCGATCGCGGCAGCCTTGAGAAGGTCGATTCAATTCCCGCCGGAACCAACCCGGACGGCATCGTCTTCGACCCGCTGACGAAGACAGTGTGGGCCTTCAACGGACGCAGCAAAGACGTGACCGTCATCGACACGGCATCCAGGAAAGTCATTGCAACTGTCCCGCTGCCCGGCAAGCCCGAGTTCCCGACCTCCGATGGAAAGGGCAACATCTTCGACAATATCGAAGACAAGAATGAGATCGTCCGTCTCGATGCAAAGCAGCCAAAGATCACAGCCACTTGGCCGCTCGCCGGATGCGACTCCCCGTCAGGAATGGCCATCGATATCGCGGAAAATCGCTTGTTCTCAGTCTGCGACGGCAAAAAAATGGCCGTCGTCGATGCTTCCTCGGGCAAGGTTCTCGCAACTCCCACCATCGGTGACGGCCCGGACGCCGCCGGCTATGATCCTAAAAACAAGCTTGCGTATTCCTCTAACGGCGACGGAACCCTAACCGTTGTCGACGCAAGCAACAGCAGCTACAAGGTCCTACAGTCGCTCACCACCGAGCCACGCGCACGCACCATGGCCCTCGATACCTCCACCGGCAAGGTTTATCTGGTGACCGCAAAATTTGGCCCTGCGCCGGCAGCTACCGCAGAGAATCCCCGGCCACGGCCCAGCATTCTCCCCGGCAGTTTCACCGTTCTAGTGGCGGCGCATGACTAAGCGTTGCTCCCCATGTGGACGCGCATCTTTGGCTATTGTCGCGCTATGCTCGTGCGCCTCAATGGCCAACCATGCACTCGCCATACAGGCGCCATCAAACGTATCGCTCAAGGCTCAGGCTGTTCCCGCAGCGCCGAATCAAACTTCATCTGCGCAGGCACAACCTGCGCAGCTCATCACGCTCGCTGACGCAATCGCCAGCGCGCAGAAGAACGAACCGACCTTCGCGGCAGCCGCAGCGGCCGCCAAAGTCGCCCGGCTCGACCGCTCTATCGCTCGCTCCGCACTGCTGCCAAGCGTGGTCTATCACAATCAGTACCTTTACACTGAACCAGCCCACGGGGGCACTGGCTCGGCCAACGCCAGTGCAACCAACAACCCATCCGGCGGAACTCCCCGCTTTATCGCCAACAACGCGGTTCACGAGTACATGAGCCAGGGCATAGTCACGGAGACAGTCGGCGTGCAGCAATTCAACGCATTCAGTCACGCCTCCGCTCTCGCCGCCGTCGCAGATGCGGAACTGGAAATCGCCCGCCGCGGTCTCGTCTCTACGGTGGTCGGCCTCTACTACGCAGCGCTGGTAGCCGACCGCAAAGTTGCTGTAGCCGAGCGCGCTGCGAGCGAAGCCGCCGACTTTACATCGCACACGCAGCAGCGGGAAAACGCAAGAGAATCAGCCCACGCCGACGTCATCAAGGCGCAGCTGCAGCAGCAGCAGCGCGACCGCGACCTCGCGAATGCCAGGCTTGAACGTGAAAAAGCGCGGCTGGAGCTTGCAGTGCTTCTCTTCCCCGATACTCATCAAGCCTTTACCATTGCCAGCGATACCGTCCATGCTCCGCTTGCTACTCGCGACGAAATCGAGAGCATCGCCGCGCGTAACAATCCTGAGTTGAAGAGCGCAATCGCTTCTCTGCGCGCAGCCTCACTTGAAGTAACAGGAGCCCGTGCCGCCTACCTGCCCGACCTCGGCCTCAACTTCACCTACGGAATCGACTCGACGAACTTCGCTGTGCACGCCCCTGATGGTACGCGTAATCTCGGCTACTCGGCTTCTGCCACCCTCGACATCCCTGTGTGGGATTGGTTCGCGACGCACGACCGCGTCAAGCAAAAGACTGCTCAACGCGACTCCGCCCGGGTAACCCTTTCCGCAACACAGAAACACCTCATCGCTCAACTCGACGAGTCCTACAACGAAGCCACCCTCGCGCGCGATCAGATGCAATCGCTTCAGGCCAGCGTGCAAACCGCACGCGAAAGCCTCCGTCTCGCTCGACTGCGTTACGCGTCTGGCGAAACTACCGTGCTTGAAGTCGTGGACGCGCAATCGTCACTCACTGCACAGGAGAACGCCAATGAAGACGGCTTCATCCGGTATCAGACAGCCCTGGCCAATCTACAGTTGCTAACCGGCCAAAGCCTCACGGACACAAAGTGACCATGCCACCACTCACGCCCGCACTTTTTCGATCAAGCCATCCCCGTCGCGGCCGCATTCTGACTCTGTACGCCCTCGCCGGACTGTCTTTCATCGTCGGCTGCCACAAAGCCGAAGAAACGCCCACCCCGGAAGCAACAGTTCAGGCGGCATCTCCAAAGATAGGCAGCATCTCCGCGGTCATTCGCGCCGACGCAACGCTCTCGCCGCTGGCCCAGGCCGCTATCGAACCCAAGATCACCGCGCCCATCAAGCAGTTCCTCGTCCAGCGCGGCGCCCGCGTCAAGCAAGGACAACTGCTCGCAATACTCGAAAACAGCGATCTTTCCGCAGTCGCTCTCGACAATCAGGGTGCCTACGCCGCCGCTCAGGCTGCCTACCAGACCGCGACCAAGGCCACCGTTCCAGAAGATCTCACCAAAGCGCAGCTTGACCTCAATCAGGCCAAGGCGAACCTCGACCTCAATCAGGCTATCGTCAACTCCCGCACCCAGCTCTTCACTCAGGGAGCGATTCCCGGCCGCGACCTCGATACAGCCAAGGCACAGCTCGTGCAGGCGCAGTCCGCGTATGACATCGCAAAGCAGCATCTCGAATCCGTTCAACAGACCAGCAACAAGGCATCTCTCGAATCGGCACAGGGTCAGCTCGAATCCGCCAAAGCGAAGTACCTTGGCGCGCAGGCTCAGCTCAGTTACACAGAGATTCGCAGTCCCATCAACGGCTTCGTAACCGACCGTCCGCTATTCGCTGGAGAAACCGCAGCCGCCGGTGCGCCTGTCATCACCGTAATGGACACCTCAGTCCTGATCGCCAAGGTGCATATTGCGCAGCTCGCCGCTCAGCAGCTCGCTGAAGGTGGAGAAGCATCGATCAAGGTGCCAGGCATTGACGAGGAAGTCTCCGCAAAAATCTCGCTCATCAGCCCCGCACTCGATACCGGCAGTACCACTGTCGAGGTCTGGCTCCGCGTCGAAAACCCCAAGAACACGCTGAAAGCCGGCACTCCCGTACAAGCTACAATCAACTGCCGCACCGACTCCAAAGCTCTACTGATCCCGACGGAAGCCCTGCAATTCGCAGCACCTAGCGGTGAAGAGAAAGGCGGCAAATTCGTCCTGGTCATCGCGCCCGATAACACCGTCCACAGACGCACAGTGATCGTGGGAATCCAAACCGCAGAACAAGCCCAGATCCTCTCCGGTCTCACGTCAAAAGACACCGTCGTAACCACTGGTGCATACGGCCTCGACGAGGGAACCAAGGTCAAGGTTGCCGCACCAGGCAGCGACAAAGCTAATGACAAATCCGGAGACGATAAGTGAACTCTCCCATCGTCTCCACGACTTCGCGTGATCCCGCTCCTGAGCCATCCTTTTGGCTCACGCGCTTATCATTGCCAATCTTCTTCTTCCTTGCAGCACTCACCTTCTTCGGCGTCTATGCGGCATTCCAGGTACCTATCTCCGTTTTTCCCGACACCAACTTTCCCCGCATCGTCATCGGTGTTGACAACGGCGTAATGCCCGTCGAGCAGATGCAGGTCACCATTACCAAGCCCATCGAAGACGCAATCAACTCCGTTCCCGGTCTCGCCACCGTCCGCAGCACCACCAGTCGCGGCTCTGCTGAAATCAGCCTCTTCTTCGACTGGAACGTGGATATGTACCGGACTCTCCAGCTCACCGACGCGGCTCTCGCACGCGCGCAACAGATACTCCCGGCCACAGCTCACATCACCACCAATCGCCTCACCTTCGCTACCTTTCCCATCCTCGGATACGCCCTTACAGCAGACGACCGCGGCCCGCAAACGGTTTCGCAAACTAGCCTCTGGGAGATCGCAACCTACGACCTGAAACCGCCGCTGAATCGGGTCCCTGGCGTTAGTACCGTAATCGTGCAGGGCGGCAAGATTCCCGAATTCCATATCGTTCCAAACCTGGCCCGCCTTCAGGCCTCGGGCATCACGCTTCTCGATCTGCAAAACGGAGTTCAGGCGGCCAACATTATCGACTCGCCCGGCCTCTACGAAGCCAATCATCAACTCCTTCTCGGCCTCATCGGCGCCCAGGCCCACAGCGCAGAAGAGCTCGCCAATCTTGTCATCAAAACCAGTCCTGCCGGAGCGCCTATTCGAGTCGCTGACGTCGCAGATGTCGAGCCCTCAACGTTGCCCGTCTACACCAACGTCACCGCCAATGGCAAGCCTGCCGTCCTTCTCAACCTTGCCCGCCAGCCTTCGTCCAACACCGTTCAGGTAGCCAACGCCGTCGCCGCACAGGTCGCACAGCTACAGAGCTCCCTGCCCGCGGGGGTCCACCTGACGCCCTTCTACGATCAGTCACAGCTCGTGCGCGAAGCCATTGCCTCGGTACGCGATGCCATCCTAATTGGGCTCGTCCTCGCCTGTGTCGTCCTCTATCTCTTCCTTCGCGACTGGCGCTCCTCGCTCGTTGCTGGGCTGGTCATCCCGGTCACCGTCGCGGTCACGATTCTCTTTCTCTACGTCATTGGAGAGACTTTCAATCTAATGACCCTCGGCGGCCTCGCCGCAGCCATCGGACTCGTCATCGATGACGCCATCGTTGTCGTCGAAAACATCGTCGTACATCGCGATTCCGGGCAATCGCGAACCGAGGCCATCCGCAGCGCTCTCAGCGAAATCACTACACCGCTTGTCTTCTCCACCATCACCCCGGTCGTCGTATTTCTCCCGCTCGTCGCTGTCACTGGAGTTACCGGCAGCTTCTTCCGCGCCCTCGCCGTGACCATGACCGTTGCGCTCCTCACTTCGCTGCTGCTCGCCCTAACCTGGACGCCGGCGCTCTCGCTCGTGCTCCTCAGGCACAAGAACAACATCGCGTCGAGCCCCTCGCCATCAGGCTCAGGCACAGAGCCGCACGAACCCCATTCTCACGGCCAATTCATGTCGCATATTCTGCGAATCCACGCTGGAGCACTCGACCTCGCCTTCGCAAAGCCTATCCTTCTCGGCGTCATCTGCATGGTTCTCATCATCGGCAGTTACTTCGCCTATACCGCACTCGGCTCTGACCTACTCCCGGCTATGGACGAAGGAGCCTTCGTCCTCGACTACATCATGCCTGCCGGCAGCTCACTCAGCGAAACCAATCGCGTCCTCGATCACGTAGAACAGATTCTCCACGACACACCAGAAGTCGACATCACGTCGCGCCGCACCGGTCTGCAGATGGGCTTCGCTGCTGTCACTGAGGCCAACACCGGCGACTTCACCGTCCATCTCAAATCCAAACGTTCGCGGCCTATCGACGACATCATTTCCGACGTACGCGACGAGATCAAAAAGACTGAGCCCGAGCTGGACGTCGAATTCACGCAGGTCCTGCAGGACATGATTGACGATCTCTCGAACGCGCCCGAGGCCATCCAGATCAAGCTCTTCTCCAATGACCAAGCCACGCTCAATCAGCTGGGTCCCCGCGTCCAGGAGGCCATCAACAAAATCCCCGGCGTAGTCGACACTCAGAACGGCGTCGATAACACCATCAGCGGCCCCGCGACAAGCTTCACTATCAGCCCTGTCCTCGCTGCTCGATTCGGATTCACCCCGCAGGAAGTCGCAGAAGACGCCACCGCCATCCTCGACGGCCTTCCCACTACCGACCCGCTCATCATCAATGGCCGCCCTTACACGATCCGCATTCGGCTGCCTGAGCAGAATCGCGAATCACTGGACGCAATTCAGAACTCCGTCTTCAACTCCTCCACCGGCCACACCGCAACTCTCGGGTCCATTGCCCAAGTCACGCAGCTTCCTCCTCAGAATGAAATTCGCAGGGAAAACCTTCAACGGCTCATCATCGTCACAGGTCGCCTCGAAGGCACCGACCTCGGCTCTGCAATGGCGCGCGTGCGTTCCACCGTCGCCGCCCTGCATCTGCCATCCAACGTCCACGTTGAATACGGTGGTACCTATGAGGTCCAGCAGAAGTCCTTCCATGATTTGCTGCGCGTCCTCGCTCTCGCTTTGATCCTCGTCTTCGGGGTACTCCTGGCAGAGTTCCGCAACTTCTACGCGCCGATCGCCATCCTAACCAGTTCGGTGCTCTCCATCTCCGGAGTCGTTCTCGCCCTCCTTATCACCCGCACCGACTTCAATGTGGCCAGCTTCATGGGTCTCATCATGGTCATCGGAATCGTCGCAAAAAACGGAATTCTTCTGCTCGACGCCGATGAAAAGCTTCGCGGCGCCGGTATGAGTGCCTACAATGCCATGAAGCACGCTGCCCGACGCAGACTCCGCCCCATCGTCATGACCGCCATCGCCGCTGTTTGCGGAATGCTACCACTCGCCTTCGCCCTTGGCGCAGGCTCCCAGATGCTTCAACCCCTCGCCATCGCTGTCATCGGGGGCGTCGTAGTCTCGGTCGCCCTGTCCCTTGTCGTCACCCCGGTCGTCTACTACCTGCTCACGCGAAATCGCTATTCCCTAGAGGCTTCTCCAGAGCTCACAGACCAGCCCAGGTTGTCCGTCACACACCCGTGAGCGTATAGTTAAGCCTGCGATTTGTCAGCCCATAGTTGGGCTTCAGTAAACGTTACCCGTTTCCTGTCGATAGATCTTTTGGGGACTTGTTATTCGCGGTCTGTCAGCGAACGCTCCCATAGGGACTAGGCCAGCGAAGAGATAGATCGATTTCGGGTCCATCCTCGCGCCTTCGCAGCAAACTCCTTGGAGGCATTCCCTTGCAGTTCATTCGGTCTCTACGCGGCTCATTCTGGGCTGCGCTCATCCTTGCGGCATCATCCCTTTACCTCTTCACAATTCCGAGCCAAAGCCAGGCCACGTCGGGGCAGATCCTCGGTCAGGTCACCGACTCCTCGGGCGCCGTCGTACCAAAAGCCACAGTCACTGCCACCGATGAGGACAAAGGTGTTACCTTCACCGGTCTCACGGACTCTGCCGGCAACTACACGATCCTCAGCATGCCGCCGGGCCGCTACTCGGTCGGCGTCATTGCCAGCGGATTCGCCGACTCCAAGGTCAATAACGCGACCCTGGTCATCGATCAGCATCTGCTGCTCAACTTCAAGCTCAAAGTCGGCAACGTATCAACCTCTGTCGAGGTAACCGAAGCCGTACCCGTACTGCAAACGCAAACAGCAGAAGTAGGCACAGTCATCGGCGGCGATACGATCGTTGATCTTCCCCTCGCGGGCCGTAACTTCTACGCCCTCACCACGCTCGTCCCCGGCGTCGCTGTCGTGCAGGGAAGCATCAACAGCTTCGCACTGTCGGTGAGCGGCCAGCGCGAGTTCGGTAACTCCATCCAGCTCGACGGCATCGAGTCCACCACCAACCGCACGCAGGACGTAA
>Ga0206964_10026_pt1 | contig 44607 bp, 23 predicted proteins | sample Alteio_BWOrgHeat_25_FD_152980 | JGI IMG/M metagenome (GOLD analysis project Ga0206964, IMG submission 152980) | Enriched cells from forest soil in Barre Woods Harvard Forest LTER site, Petersham, Massachusetts, United States -... | ecosystem: Environmental > Terrestrial > Soil > Temperate forest >...
TGCTACACCGGCTGTATGGACGGATTCCATTTACAAAACAACCGGCAAATTTCCGGGTTTTTGGAGCGGTGACTTTTTGTTCGAACAGGATAATATTAACAACCGGCAGATCATGATAAACGAGGCCATAACCCAATGGAAAAATGGCGCGCTGGTACAATTAATGTGGCACGCCTGCAACCCGGCATCGGGCGAGCCATGCGGTTATGATTCGAGCGGAGTGCTTAGCGCCATGACCAATCAGCAATGGACCGACCTGATGACCGATGGTACTACAATCAATACCGAATGGCGAAGCATGATGGATGAAATATGCATTTACTTGCAGCAACTAAAAGATAAAAACATTGAAGTACTCTGGCGCCCCCTGCACGAGATGAACCAAAGCAGCTTTTGGTGGGGTGGCCGCCCCGGCCCTAATGGTACCCGGAAGTTATACCAAATGATGCACGACTATATGGTAAAAACGAAAGGGCTGACCAATTTGGTGTGGGTTTGGGACTTGCAGGACTTCAGTACGCTTAATGATGATGTGAATGCCTACAACCCCGGCACCAGTTACTATGATATAGCAGCATTAGATGTTTATGATGGCAGCGGCTACACTAGCAATAAGTACAACACCATGGTTGCGGCTGCAGCCGGCAAACCAATAGCCATTGGCGAATGTGAGACACTACCTACCGCCGCGCAGTTGTTGTCACAACCTAAATGGACTTTTTTTATGAGTTGGTCGGAATTAACCTTCCAGGGGAATTCAACAGCTCAGTTAAAGGCCTTGTACACCGCGCCGAATGTGGTAACGCTTGACAAAATGCCGGGCTGGTAAAAGCGCGTCAATACCAGGACTTTATTAAAAAAATCGCCGACGACTTACTATAACAAATGAAAAGAATATCACCTATTTTATTGGCACTGTTTTGTTTACTGATAACATCGCATGTATATGCACAAAAAGGCAATATTAAACAGGTTAAGCTGACCGAGTTCGACTTGCAATCAAGTTATTTAATTAATGATGAGGGCGCAGACATCTCGTCTCCAAACTACCATTCAAACGTATACTGGTTTCCTGTGAAAGTTCCTTCAACTGTGCTTACAGGCCTGGTGGCCAATAAAATATATCCATCCCCGTATTTAGGGCTAAATAATATGCTGATACCTGATGCCTCAGATAAATTCAATAAAGAGTATAACCTGGAGCAATACAGTTTTATCCCCAATGTATCAAACCCATGGAAAAAGCCATATTGGTACCGCACCACATTTAAAGTAGCCGCTGCGGATAAAGGCCGTATTTTTCAACTGATATTTAAAGGGATAAACTATCGCGCAGCGGTTTGGGTTAATGGTAAACAAATTGCAGATTCAACCCAAATGGCCGGCATGTTCGCCGAGTATAGCCTGGATATTAGCCGGGAAGTAGTTGCGGGTGGCAATAACGCTTTAGCAGTAAAAATTTATCCTTTAGATGAGCCTGGTTATCCCGATAAGGAACAATTGGAAGCGATGGGCCCATTCTATTCAAATGGAGGCCCAACGGGTGATATTGGCAAAAATGTAACCATGCTTTGCTCGGTAGGTTGGGACTGGATACCGCCTGTGCGCGATCGTAACATGGGTATTTGGCAGCCGGTTTACCTGCGCACAACCGGTGCGGTAACTATTGACCACCCGCAATTGAAAACCGCCTTACCAAATTTGCCTGATACCAGCATAGCGAAATTGTCATTAGGCTTAACTTTAACCAATCATAGTTCAGCTACCAATAATGGTAGGCTAACCATAACTATTAAGCCTGAAAACTTTACCGGTTTACCCGTTCAGTTTACAAAGCCCGTATCGGTAAATAGCAACACATTTAAACAGGTTGAGTTCACTTCTGCCGACGTAGACGCTTTAATTATTCATCAACCGCATTTATGGTGGCCAAATGGTTATGGCAGAGCTAACCTTTATCGCATCAACCTGAAATATGCCGATAAAAGTGGTATTGCTGATGATACCACATTTGTGTTTGGCGTACGCACAGTTAACTCAACATCTACAGATGTAAACGGGTTTAACCGCCGCGACTTTTATGTAAATGGCAAACGTGTACACCTGGTTGGCGGCGCGTGGGTGCCCGATATGATGGTAAACCGTGACAGCGCCCGTTACGACTACGAGATGCACTTGTGCAAAAATGCCAATGTGAACTTAGTGCGAATCTGGGGTGGCGGCGTTACCCCGCCCGACCAATTTTGGAACGATGCCGATAAATACGGCTTGATGGTATGGTCGGATTTTTGGATAACAGGGGATACGCAAGGCGAGTTCAAAGGCTCGCCCAACTGGCCGCTGGAAGGTAATGTATTTATCAAAAACGTGATGAGTACGATATACCGTGTACGGAACCATCCAAGTTTACTGGTATGGACAGGCGGCAACGAAGGGCATGCACGCAAAGAATTGTACGATGCAATGCGAAACAATGTAATAGCTTTAGACGGAACCCGCCCTTTTATCCCATGTTCTTCAGGATTTGCCAAATTACCCGCGGGATGGGAGGGATCATATCCTGATAATCGATCATCAGGTGTTTACAGTGGCGGCCCTTACGGCTGGTGCGACCCGAAAGTTTACTACAAGCTGGCAGATGCAGGCAAGGACTGGGTTTTTAAGGATGAAACCGGCTTGCCATCGCAGCCTCCGTACACCACATTGCCACGTGTGATCACCAACTTGGTTTGGGATACTAAGCTGCCTTTTCCACTTAATAATAGCTGGGGTTACCACGATGCCTGTACAGGTGCGGCGCAGTACGATTCACTGTATACAAACATGGTGAAACGCTACGGTCCGGCTAACAGCATGGAAAACTTTTCAGATAAAATGCAGTTGATGAACTACAACGGTTACCAGGGTATATTTGAAGCCGATGGACATAAATTGAACCAAACCGGTGGCGTAATGCTTTGGAAACTGAATTCGGCGTTGCCAAGCGTTGTATGGCAAATATATGATTGGTTTTTGGAGCCAAACGCCGGTTATTACGCTATGCAAAATGCCTGCGAGCCGTTACACATTCAATTTAACCAGGATGATTCTGCCGTTATGGTAATCAATCGTACATTTAAAGCAACCGGGAAACTAACCGCACAGGCAGATGTGTATTCTTCAAATAGTAAACTAATCTATCAACATGCCGCTGAGGTAAGCATAACAGGCACGGGCACACAAGTGGTGGTGCCGTTAAAAGCAGTATTAGGCAACATTAAAGAAATGTGTTTTGTGGTGTTAAGGCTAAAAGATGCAACCGGTAAAACCATATCGCGTAACACTTATTGGACAGCGCCGGGTAACAATTACAGATCTTTAAATGATTTAACCGCAACATCCGTAGTTGGTAAACTGCTGAAAATTGAAAAAGGCTTAAGTGAAAATAAATACAGCGTTCAAATTATTAATAACAGCTCGAAACTGGCTTTTTTTGTGCGTCCACAACTAATGGTGGGTGGAGATGAGGTAATGCCATCATATTGGTCGGCCAGTTATTTTACACTGGCTCCGGGTGAAAGCACAATAGTTTCGGTAAGTGCCCCAACGGCCAGGCTGGGATCGCAAAAACCGTCTGTTTTAATTTCGGGCTTGAACGTGAACAAAGAAGTTGTTGCGCTGCCTTAGTACATTATAGAATATGTTAATCATGAATAAATTATTTCTGGGTATCACCATATTGCTATGCATCCCGGCACAAGTGCTTTTTGCGCAGATCGATCATATCCAGCTTGTCACCAGTAAACCCCTGCTTTATGAAAAAGTGGAATTTGATGTAGAATTACAGGCTGAATGGCAAAATCCATATCTGCAGAATGATATCGCGCTGGATATGTTACTGACTACACCATCAGGTAAAAAACTGTCATTACCTTGTTATTATCTATCGGGCGTAAGCGGAGCAAGATCATTGTGGAAAGCCCGGTTTACTCCCCAGGAAAAAGGAAAATACGACTATGCCTTTCAATTAACTGAAGCCGGAAAAGTGAAAAGCAGTTCGCCAACCGGAAGTTTTATTTCCGGTACTTCAAAAGAAAACGGCTTTTTGCACACCAAAAACAATTGGGTATTGCAGTTTGATAATGGCAAGCCATTTCGCGGAATAGGCGAGAATATCGCATGGGAATCGCGCGCAAACGACGATTCTAAATTCTTTAGGACACTGCATGAGCAGCCTAAATATAATTATGAATACATGCTGCGCTCACTAAAGGCTCATGGGGGCAATTTTTTCCGTACCTGGATATCTCCATTCAATTTGCCAATAGACTGGCACCATCCGGTCAATACCAATCGCTATCAGTCGTCGGATGAATATTTTAACCCGGGCGCTATTGCAAAAATGGACAGGCTGGTACAGTTATGCGATTCACTGCACATTTTTATGATGTTAACGCTTGGCCAGGGTGCTTCCAGCGTTAAAGCCGGTGGCTTTTCGCCAACATCTGCTGACTTTTTTGTAAACCCTTTGTCAAAACAGCGATACAAGGACCGGCTGAGATATTTTATTGCCCGTTGGGGCTATAGCCCAAGTATTGCGGCATGGGAATTATTTAACGAGGTCGACAATGTCCAGTTTGCTGATAAAAACAAACCGATCAACTCAGATTCCATCGTGCAATGGCATGATGAAATGAGTACTTACATCAGAAATACCGATCCTTATCACCACTTGATAACCACCAGTATATCGCACAGGGACCTAAAAGGGCTGGACAGTTTACCTGGTATCGATATCAACCAAAAGCATATTTATAAAAATACGGCAAGCATACCCGGCGCAATTAACCAGTATGAAAAAGCTTTCGAAAAACCATATGTTATTGGCGAATACAGCTATGAATGGGATTGGTCTAAAAACTTTGACGACTTCGCCCTGGAAATGGATAGCGATTTTAAACGGGGCCTTTGGTATGGACTGTTTTCGCCGACTCCAATACTTCCCATGTCGTGGTGGTGGGAATACTTTGACCAAAGAAAAACAGACGCTTATATCAGTAATGTAAGGCCCATCATGGAGATGATGCTGGCTGCGGGAAAAGGTTCATTCAAGCAAATGGAAATACACCCGTCAGCGCCGGTAACCACGTATGCCGTTCAATGCGGTAAAAAAATATTCATTTACGTTTATAATCCGCGACCTGATAGTTCAATTGTAAAACTGCGCCTTCCAACTATACATGGGCATTTTTCTTTTATTGTATACGATTGTGAAAAAGGTAGCTATGAAAAACCCCGCGTTGTGAAAACTTCAGGGCAGGGTAGTTTTACCCATGGGAATTTAGCCGCGAACAATGACGTCGTATTTATTCTGAGTGAATTGGCAAGGTGACAAAAATAATTTTATAAACGAAACTAAAAACACTGTCGGTGCTGCCGCCCTTCACCGGGAGCGGTTATAAGCAATTCTCGTTTGGACTTTGTTCATAGTTCTCCAGTATTTTTTTAACCGCGCTTTGATTTTGCCATGCAAGAGGTCCCTTTTATCAAATAAGGGCGGTAATGAATACGGGACAGCAACGAGACAAGCTTCGCCGAAATAGACAAAATTACAAACCAGCAGCGTTTAGTAATTTAGCGTTAAGCTTTTTTTCAAAAAAAACTAAAAAACTTCCGCAATCGATTGCGGTTTTAAAAAAAACATTTATAATTGTAAATAAACACTTGTTTAATATAATCCTCACGTTTGCAAAAATTACTTGCAAGTTATTTAAAACTTAAAAAATTAACCTGCGGATAACACTGCCCGCATTTAATTAAAACGTAGGTTAAAGATATTTGGGCTGAGATTGACCAAATTTAGTTGAAAACGGGCGTCCTGTGGTGAGATATGGGACGCCTTTTTTACTTTCCTTTCCCAACAAATCCTTTGTTGTTTATATGGAATTATTTGTTGTTTTTATAGTAGAATAAGGGCTTAATATTGTAGCATTTTGACAAATGTTGTCTTTTTATGGTAAAAAATGTGTTACATAAATAGTCTTCAAACCTAATTTTACCGCCAACATAGCGTTCTCAATTTATCAATTGTCCGCTACTATTATAAACCAATAAAGCCGACCGGCTTGTTCCTTTAAAAATCGATTGAAGTTAAGCCCTTGATCGACCTGTAGACAATCTTTTTTTGGTTGCATGCAGGAAAGCTTAAACCGGTTCGGTTCGACAATCGATTGCAGACCTTTTAAAAATATATTTATGAGCGAATAAACCGAACCTTTTGTTTTTACCGGCCATAGTATGTGACCCGTAATAAACTACACCTGTGCTTGCCGAATGTTGGGAAATAACCATTCAACTTGAGCCTCAATACAAATGCTGCGGGTGGAACAGCCAATTTAATTTTTAAAAGTCTTCAATTAACAAACCAAGATATGAAAAAAAAATATTTACTAAGCACTTTCATTAGAATGACGGCAATAACAGTATTTATATGTGTTACCATTATAAATTCCACGTTTGCAGCTAACGGTTCGGGCTCTCCGCTGGGTACCAATCATAATGAATTAAAAAAAACGAATGCTGACTTATTGGTCAGCGGTAAAGTTACGGATGAAGATGGTGCACCATTTGCTGGGGTAACCATCACAGTTAAAGGTACAACTACTGCTACAGGTACCGATATAGATGGCAACTACCATATTAGGGTTCCTAATGAAAACGCTGTGCTTGTCTATTCATTTATCGGCTATGAATCGCGCACGGTTCAAGTCGAAGGCAAATCTGTTATTAATGTTCAGCTTGTAGCTAACAATAAAGCTTTGAATGAAGTAATTGTTGTGGGTTACGGAACGCAAAAGCGCGCCAAGGTTACTGGCGCGGTTTCATCAGTAAGCGGTAAAACGCTGTCTGTTTTGCCTGTAGGTGGCATTGATCAGGCCCTGCAGGGCCGGGTTGCAGGCTTAACTGTGGTCAATAACGGTTCTCCTGGCAGCACTCCTATCATACAGATACGCGGTGTAAGCTCAATAGGTTATGGCGCTGACCCTTTATATATTATCGACGGGGTTGCTGGTTCTATCGGCGACCTTGATCCCAGGGATGTAGAATCCGTTGACGTACTTAAGGATGCGAGTTCTGCAGCGATCTACGGTTCAAGGGGAACAAACGGCGTTATCATTATTACAACTAAAAAAGGTTCTGTTGGTAAAGTTCAGTTAACCTTTGACTCCTATGCAGGCGTGCAGAATGTTACTAAAAAATTCGACCTCCTCAATACAGACCAATATGTACAGTATGAAAGGGCTTTAGACGGGGCCGCAAATATTGGGGTGCCGCCGCGTTTGCAATCAGCAAACTTTAATATGCCAATATATGCTGGTTCGTCGCAAACTTTCGCTCAAACCAATACAAACTGGCAGGACGCTTACTTCCAACAAGGGGTTTTGCAACAGCACGATGTTTCGTTGACCGGCGGTGGTGAGAATTCAAGGTTTTTCTCATCAGCCGGTTATTTTGACCAGAACGGTATTACCGTAGGAACAAGTTTCTCCCGGAAAAACTTCCGGATGAACTCGGATCATAAAGTGAACAGCTTTATTACCATCGGCGAAACGTTTACCGCTGCGGAAACCCGCCAGCGTTTTGGTATCCCGCCTGGTAACAGAACACCTCTTGTAAACGTGATAAGGATGCAGCCATACCTGCCGGTTACCGATCCAAATAACCCCGGTGGGTATTTTGGCCCTATAAGCAGTTTTGACGGTGCCGACCCGGTGAACCCGGTGGAGCAGGCGTTGATTAACGAAAACCGCAATTTTGGTCTCAACATACACGGCAATGCCTACGTAACATTAAAGTTTACACCCTGGCTGAAGTTCAATTCGACTTATGGTATTGATTACGGAAATAACAGGCAAGAACAATACACGCCAATTTATAATGATGGCGGTACTTCAAGCACTCCGCTTGCCGGAATAAACGAAATCACCACTACCGGCACTACCACGCAGTACACCCAGCAATTGACTTTCGACAAAACGTTTGCAAACAAACATCACGTATCAGCGGTGGCGGTATATGAAGTGCAAACCAACCGGAGTGATAACCAAAGTTCTTTTGGCAACCAAAATAACAACACCATTCGTACTTTGAATAACGCTACCAACATTACAACCAATTACACTTATGGCACCAATGTGCTGCAATCATATGTTGGTAGGGTCGGTTATGATTATGAAGGGAAATATTTAATTTCAGGTTCAATACGCCAGGATGGTTTATCTGTTTGGGCCCCCAACCACAAATTTGAGTGGTTCCCCGCCGCCTCCGTTGGCTGGAAAGTTGACCAGGAAGATTTTATGAAAGAAATTAAATCAATAAGCGAATTTAAATTACGTGCTGGTTACGGTGTTACCGGGATAAACGGAACCGTATTGGGTAATTACCCTTATGCATCTAACGTCTCTGCAGGTGGTACCACCTATCCGTTTGGTAATAATGCAGGCGTCCCTAACACAGGTAACGGCGCTTTTTACAGTAATTTGGCCAACCCTTTGCTCCATTGGGAAATCTCTAAATCAACAAACATTGGTTTTGACCTGGGCTTGTTCCAAAACGCGTTTACCTTATCAGCCGAGGTTTATAAAAGAAAAACTGATAACCTGATCTTACAAGTGCCCGGTCCGCCAAGCTTTGGCGTTGGTACCCCACTGGCAAATGTTGGTTCAATGCAAAATACAGGGCTTGAGTTAACTGCAGGTTACCATAAAACAAGCGGCGATTTTAGATATGATGTAACCGCGGTATTTGGTTTAGACAGAAATAGAGTGCTTTCATTAACCGGAGCTGCAGGTGGTGCAATTACCGCAGGCGGCGACGCTGATTTTGGTGGTGGCGGCCCCCTTACTAACACTTCAGTTGGTCAGTCTATCCAATATTTTTACGGTTACAAAACACAGGGGATATTTCAAAATGCAGCTGATGTGAGCAGCCATGCTACCCAAACAGGTGCAGCGCCCGGCGATATTAAATTTGTTGATATCAATCACGACGGTGTAATTGATGCAAACGATCGGGTTAACCTGGGTAGTTACCTCCCTAAATTCACCTACTCTTTGAATTATTCTGCTGGTTATAAGAATTTCGATTTCGCGGCATTTTTCCAGGGTGTATATGGCAATAAAATATTTGATGCTGAAAAGATCATCCGCGAAGGAATGGTTAGGTTATTTAACTCGGATACTAACGTGCTAAACGCCTGGACTCCTAATAACACCAACACCGACATCCCAAGGGCTATTTCGGGTGACCCGAACGGAAATGCAAGGCCGTCAGACCGCTGGGTAGAAAGCGGCTCGTATTTTCGCTTAAAAAACCTGCAGATAGGCTACACTGTCCCAGCCGGTTGGCTTAAATCGGCTACTAACAATTACTTAAACAAGGTTAGGATCTATTTATCGTCGACCGACCTGTTCACTATTACCAAGTACACCGGGCTTGATCCGGAAGTAGGCTCTAAAAATGGAACACTTACTAATGGTATAGACTATGGTCAGTACCCTACACCAAGAGTGTTCCAGGTAGGTTTGCAGGCAACATTTTAATAATCATTTAATTTGAATATTATGAAACACAAAAAAATTTATCTTTTATCAACGGTTATCTTACTAACGATAACGGTAATTGTATTCTCCTGTAAAAAAGCAGCGTTGAATACATCTGACCCCAACAACCTTAACACCAGCAACTATTATAAAACGGCAGCGGAACTGAAGGCCGGGGTTAACGCCATCTACGCGGTTATTCACCAAAACAACCTGGTGTCTCGCGAGTGGTATTATTTACATGATACCAGGAGCGACGAAGTGGCTCCTGGCGGTGGACAGTTGGAAGCTGCAAGGCTTCAATTGTACAACAACACTGACGATCCGACGAACCCCGTGATGAATTCGGTATGGGATGGCTGGTATACGGCGATCTTCCGCGCGAATGTTGTAACGGATAACGCGGCAAATGTTACCGACAATTTAGCTGACGTGAAAGAATCAGTAGGCGAGGCGAAATTTCTGCGTGCCTGGGCTTATTTCGACCTGGTAACCATGTGGGGCGCCGTGCCGCTGGTAACATCAGTTCCGAAAACTGTAACTGACTTCAAGCCACGTTCTCCCGTAAGCGCGGTTTACGCGCAGATCGTTCAGGACCTTACGGATGCAGCTGCAGTATTGCCGGGAAAATCAGGTACTGACAAGGGAAGGGCTACAGCATCCGCTGCCAACGCTATGCTTGGCAGGGTGTTAATGCAACAAGGCCAGTTTGCAGCTGCTAAAGCTGCATTTCTTAAAATACCTACAACAGGAGCTGACGGCTATTCATTAACCGCCCGTTACCTTGATAATTTTGAATTAGCGACAGAATTCAACCAGGAATCAATTTTTGAAATAGTATTTATAGATAAAGGCGACAATAATTACAACTGGGGCGGTGAAAGCTCGACTGAAGAACAATCGACAGTTAGAAACCAGGAATATTGCCCTGTTGCCTGGAGAAACCTTATTCCTTCAAACAAATATTTGAATGAATTTGAAAACACAGCTACCGGCGCAGCCAAAACAGACCCGCGTTTCTCATACAGCGTTTACCAAAGCGGCGACACTTATGACGATGGCCAAGAGGTGTTAACCGATGGCGACCAAAACGGTAACGCTTCGATACTTAACGGCGTCACCAAAAAAATCAGCTGGCGTAAATTTATGATCATTTACCAGGAAAGTAAGGGTACTGCCCAATTTCACCCGGGTGGTAATAACCAGCGGATCATCCGTTATGCAGAAATTTTACTTGATCTTGCTGAGTGTGCTAATGAAACCGGTGATATTCCGGGAGCTATAGCATATCTTAACCAGGTGCGCGCAAGGGCCGACGTCGCCATGCCTCCTTATCCAACCGCACAATTCCCCGTAGGTTCAAAAGCCCAGGTCACTGCGGCTATTATGCACGAGAAAATGGTTGAATGTGGCGATGAAGAACTACGTAACATCGACATTTTAAGATGGCGCAAAGAAGGCTATTTCGCTACCGAGCCCATTGGTAGTTTTAATCCTGCAAGGGACGGATTACTACCTATACCTCAAGCTGAGCTGGATAACAACCCGCTACTAAAAGGACAGCAAAATCCTGGTTATTAATCCAGTTAATTTATACCAATTTTAAAAACAGGCGGCCAATAAGCCGCCTGTTTTTTCTTATATTTATATCAAATTATGAAGAGGCTCCTTATCGTTTTTACTATCGCTGCGCTACTTTCCTCCTGTAAAAAGCATACCCTATTTGAGCAAATACCATCTTCCAGTTCAGGGGTTACGTTTAATAACCTGATTACCGAGAACGATTCCATCAATCCTATCGACAATGCAACGGTTTATAACGGAGGAGGTGTTGGCATAGGTGACTTTAATAACGATGGCTTACCGGATATTTATTTTGTGGGCAATATGGTACCCAATAAGTTATATCTCAATAAAGGTAATTTCAAATTCGAGGATATTACCGCCGAAGCAGGCGTAGGCGGCGAAGGACGTTGGGGAAAGGGTGTTTCTGTTATAGACATTAATAACGATGGCTTGCCTGATATATATGTATGTAACTCGTTTTCAAATGATCCAAAGAAACGCCAAAACCTACTGTATATAAACCAGGGTGTTGATAAAAATGGTGTGCCTGTATTTAAAGAAGAAGCGAAGGAATATGGGCTTGATATTCAGTTGTTTTCGACTATGGCCAGTTTTTTTGACTATGATAATGATGGCGATCTTGATATGTATTTAACGGTAAATGAGCCTAATCCTGCTGAGTTTCCTAACCAGTTCAGGCCTATAGATACCGTCGGTACCGGCAGAAGCATGGGACGATTGTATCGCAACGACTGGGATCCGAAACTTAAGCATCCCGTGTTTAAAGACGTGTCATTAGCTGCAGGGATCAAGATAGAAGGATATGGACATGCCGCAACCATTGCTGATATTAACCTCGACGGCTGGAAAGACATTTATGTTACAAATGACTTCCTTTCGAATAATATATTATATATCAATAATCACGACGGCACTTTTACTGACAAGTCGAAAGAATATTTTAAGCATACCTCTTTCAATGCCATGGGGCAGGATATTGAGGACATAAACAATGACGGGTTGGCTGATATATTTGAACTGGATATGAGTCCTGCAGATAATTACCGGAAAAAAATGATGTCGGGCCCAAGCAGTTATAATACTATTCAAAATTTCGACCACTACGGTTATCAGTATCAATACGTGCGGAATACACTCCAGTTAAATCAAGGCCCATCTGTAGGAGAAAATAACCAGGTACGTCACCCTGCATTTAGCGAAATTGGCTTTTTAAGCGGTGTGGCGCAAACAGACTGGAGCTGGACCCCGATGATTACCGATTTTGACAATGACGGGTACCGCGATGTTATCGTTACAAATGGTTATCCCCGCGACGTTACAGATCACGATTTTATTACTTACAGGGCCAATGCATTTTTAAGGACCCCAAAGAAAGACGTTCTCAGCCAGATACCGTCTGTCAAAATTCACAACTACGCCTTCCGTAACCAGGGCGGCGTGCAATTTAAGGACATGAGCCTGGATTGGGGCCTGGGCATCCCTACCTTCTCAAACGGGGCAGTGTATGCCGACCTGAATAATGACGGTGCAATGGACCTTGTGATTAACAATATTAATGATGAAGCACTAATTTATAAAAACACTGCTGCTGAGGATAAAAAAAATGTACAGCATTATCTCAACGTCGTGTTTAACGGGCCCGCGCAGAACCGCGAGGGAATCGGGACTTTTGTAGATATATATTATCAGCACGGGCTGCACCAGGTGTATGAAAATAACCCGTACAGGGGCTACCTCTCCAGTATCCAACCTATGGCTCATTTTGGATTAGGTAAATGCAAAACCATAGATTCGGTAGTTGTTAAATGGCCGAACAAAAACAAACAAACATTTTTAAATGTAAATGCAGATCAAACGCTGCCTGCAAACGTTAATAATGCTCATCAATCATACACCTGGGCAAATCCTGCACAAATAAAAACTCCGTTATTTACAAATATCACGGGCAAAAGCGCGGTTAAATACATCCATCGCGACACGGATTATGCAGACTTTAACATTCAAAAGCTGTTGCCACATAAGCTTTCGGAATACAATCCTGCGCTGGCCGCAGGCGATATTAACGGTGATGGTTTAGATGATATCGTTGTTGGCGGAAATCTAACCGAACCCGCACAAGTTCTGTTTCAACAACGGGATGGCACATTTATACAAAGGAACCTTTTGGAAGAAAAAAAATATGATCGCCCGTATCTTGATGGAGGAATTCTAATTTTCGATGCTAATGGTGATAAATTTCCTGATGTACTTATTACCAGCGGCGGTTACAAAACGGCTCCGAATGATCCCGCATACCAGGACCGTTTGTATATTAACGATGGCAAAGGTCATTTTACCCTCGCGAAGGAGGCATTGCCGGTATGTTTTAAAAGTAAGTTATGTGTAAGGGCATTTGATTACAATAATGATGGGAAATTAGATCTCTTTGTTTCGGGACGGGTTGAGCCCTGGAGATATCCCGAGCCGGTAAATAGCTACATTTTAAGAAACGATACAAAGGACGGCAAGGTAAAATTTACCGATGTTACCAATGAGGTTGCTCCCGACCTGAAAAAAATTGGATTGGTATGTGATGCCATTTTCAGCGATTTTGACAACGATGGCAAAACCGACCTGATATTGGCAGGGGAGTGGATGCCGCTAACCTTTTTAAAAAATATAGGTGGAAAGTTTGTAAATGTTACAGCTAAAAGTGGTACCGGCGATAAAACCGGATGGTGGAACTCAATAGTTGCAGGTGATTTCAGGCATACGGGCAGAACGGATTATATTGTTGGTAATTTAGGGTTAAACTCCTTATACCAAGCCAGCGATGAATTTCCGGTCTTTATAACAGCGGGAGATTTCGACAAAAGGGACAGGTTCGACGCATTTCCCTCATTGTTTCTTCCGGGAAAGGACGGTTTAAAACGGGAATACCCTGCAAATGTAAGGGAAGATGCTTTTAAGCAAATGATAAGTTTACGTGCAAAATTCACAAACTATCATTCGTACGCGGAGGCGACGATGCAGGATTTGTTGAGCGCTGATCAGATGCAAAATGCACTGCGGCTTAAAGCAAACGAATTACGGTCATGCTTTTTCAGGAACGATGGCAATGGTAAATTCACCATGGTTCCCCTGCCTGCCGAGGCACAGGTTTCTGCATTAAACGGGATGGTAGCCGACGATTTTGACGGCGACGGCAATCTGGATTTGTTGATCAATGGAAATGATTTTGGCACTGATGTTTCAATTGGAAGATACGATGCTTTAAATGGGCTGTTATTAAAAGGTAACGGCAAGGGCGGCTTTACCCCTTTATCAATTTCAACGAGCGGGGTATATCTACCCGGGAATGGAAAGGCGTTGGTAAAATTAAAGGGGGCGGCTAATAACTATCTGCTGGCAGCAAGTGAACACTTAGGGCCTTTGCGGATATTACAACTAAATGCTAAAGCTTCGATGTTGAAAATTGACGATGAAGATCAAAGCGCAATCATCACTTACAAAGATGGCCACAGTACCAAACAGGAATTTTACTATGGAAGCTCGTTTCTTTCACAATCGGCCAGGTTTATACTCATCAACGATAAGATAGCGCAGGTATTAATCAAAGATCGTTCAGGGAAAACCAGGGTAGTTAAGTTTTAATTTACTTTAATAGCGTTTTACTTTTTCACCGCCATGCCAGCCATTGGCATTGCCATATGCTGCATGGCGGTATTAAATTTCAGCACCTTCAAATTAAGTGGTGTTATTTTACCATCCTCCGTTATTTCAAGAAACTGATCAGGCTTTACCTTATAAAGATGCTGCACGGTGCCGCTGCCTGCCCACCGGATCTCAATATCATCGATCAAATTGGCCTGCCCAATCCCAATTTCTTGCCTTAAGGGAGATGACCCAAAGCTGCCACCGGAATTTACATCCTTAAACACACTTCGTTGTAGGCCGTTTTCTGTAAAGGTGACTTTGATCCTTGAGCCGATTGCCGACTTATTTGACTTTGTACCCACTAATTTTAAACTTATCCAATTATTATTATTTTGACCTGGATTAAGGTACAGCGCACTTGTGTAGGCATCGCCTATATAGGCGCCACCCATTTCGATGAAAATATCCTGCAGGCCGTTGTTTCTGAAATCGGCAAACGATACACCGTGCCCTTTTTGTAAATTGCCGGTACGCGACGAGCGGGTTACATCGGCAAACTTTTCGCCGTCTATATTCCGGAAGAGTTTGTTCGGTATAAGCGATCCAAAATCCGGGTTGCCGGTTCCGAAATAGAGGTCCGGGTAGCCATCATTATCAATATCACCAAAATTGCCGCCCATACTAAATACTACCTTATCCAACCCTGCTTTATGCGTTACATTTGTAAACGTACCATCGTGGTTGTTTTTAAAAAGAAAGATATTGCCATTATCCGGTATCGGGGTACCCAAAGCCTCCAACGCAGCATAATAGCCCAGGGTGGTACTAAAATTATAGCTGCCCATCAAAATGTCGGGCCATCCATCGTTATCGTAATCAAAAAACCAGGTAGTAAATGTGTTTTGTTTTACGTTGATGCCGGCCTGCTCTGTAACATCTTCAAAAGAGACATTTTTGCCGCCTTTGCATTTGTTTTTTAACAAATACTTGCGTCCACTCATTGTCGAAACAAAAATGTCGGGCCATCCATCGTTATTATAATCTGCAGCCGTTACCCCCTTCACAAAATCGTTAATTTGGCAATGTGCTTTTTGCGCAACCTCGGTAAAGGTGCCATCGTGGTTATTCATATAAAGGGCCGATGGATGATTGTTTTTACTATCTTTTACCCCATGGCTTTCCATCCCAATAAAAACATCAAGCCATCCGTCATTATTAAAATCAGCCCAAACAGCAGTTTGTGTTGGGTGCATAAACTTTAAACCGGCTGCGAAAGTGACGTCGGTGAACGTGCCATTGCCGTTGTTTTTAAGTAAGGAACTCGGCTGGTTGCCAAAACCATCCCGAAGCCAGCCGCCACGCATTATAAAAATATCCGGACGGCCATCGTTGTTATAATCGGTTTGTTCGATATTCAGGCCGCCAACCACGTCTTGTAAGCCACTTTGAGCGGTGCGGTCGCTAAAGGTACCGTCGCCGTTATTGTGAAAATAATGCATGTGGTCCTGAAGATCCATCCCCGATGTTATAATGTCCAAATAGCCGTCACCGTCAAAATCCTCAACAATAGAACCTCCGGCCCGGCTATTCAGGTTGATACCAACGTTTGCGGCCACATCGGTAAACGGGTTTACTTTATACGGCCCATCGTCGGCATTTAAATTGGGGATAAGATACCGGGCCGGGACCTTGGCCGGGTAGCCGCCCAACGTCATATAAGCTATATTCAGTAGCCACCGTGATTGGGCATCCTGCGGGTCCCTGTTTAAATTTTTTTCAAGCGTTTCTATTGCTTTTTGCGACCCGGTTTGAACCTGGTGTATCCCTGCACCCTGGATAGGGAATATGCACGATGAACCATTATGGTTAAGCATGCAATTGGCGCGTTCGCCTAAGCGCATATAGGCTACAGCCTGCTCTGGCAATATGCTTAACGGGTTAATGGACGGTGGCAGCCTCGAAATTTTATTATAAATATCAACAGCCTGTTGTTCATGGCCTTCCTGCAATTCATATAATGCCTTTTTTGACAGCAATTGAACGTCGTAGTTTGGCGAATCTGCCTTTAACACCGAATCGCTGGCGGCCAGCCGCGCATCTGAACTAAAAATATTTTGTGGGTTATAGTTTCGCTTTTTAAGTTGCTGCAACAGACCGGCCATATTGGTTGGGGTATGTGGTTTGCACGAGATGAGCAAACCGCAAATACATGTAAAAAAAAATATCGTAAATATCCTATATCTCAACAACATGATAATTGGTTTAAAATTGGAAGCGGGTGTGTAACTGAGCAAATTTAAATGAGCCCGGAATCTTAAAACACAACATTTGTGTATATTAATATAACATCTGAACAAAGCGGTTGAACATATGAGTTATATCTATACACAAACGTGCATAGGGGGGATGTCGATCCGCGTTATCTTCGTCACCGCACAAAGCTGCAAAGACCTAAATATGTTAATCAAACACCAATAAAACCATAAAATGAAAAAAATTATTTTAAAGATCACAATTTTGACCATGGTGTCGACGCTCGTGTTCAATTCGTTGAGTGCACAGAAAAATACCGGTAAGATTAAGTTCCTTAATCAACCCCTGATTAAAACTATTTATACGGCCGATCCGTCCGCCCACGTATTTAACGGAAAAATTTACATTTATCCTTCCCATGATATTGATGCCGGCATACCTGAAAACGATAACGGCGACCATTTTGCAATGCGCGATTACCATATATTTTCGCTTGACCGGGTAGGAGGAAAAGTTATCGATCATGGCATCGCACTGGATATGAAAAACATCCCATGGGTTGGCAAACAGTTATGGGCGCCTGATGCAGCCTTCAAAAATGGCACGTACTTCCTGTATTTTCCTGCAAAAAATAAAGATGGCGTTTTTCAGATAGGATGCGCAACATCCAATAAACCCGAAGGCCCATTTAAAGCGAATCCAAATCCAATCAAGGGGAGCTACAGTATTGACCCCGCTGTATTTGTGGATGATGATGGCGCCGCTTATATGTATTTTGGAGGCATTTGGGGCGGGCAGCTACAACGGTGGCAAACCGGAAAATATGAGACCAACGGTTCAAAAACCGATCTTCATAATGACAAGGCCGCAGCAATAAGTTGCCGCGTAGCTAAACTGGACAAAAGCATGATGGAAATTGACGGGAAAATACACAATGCCCTCATTGTTGACAGCGCCGGGCGCGAGTTGTTGGGAGGCGATCATGACCGCCGTTTTTTTGAAGGCTCGTGGATGCATAAATATAAGGGGAAGTATTACCTAACCTACTCTACCGGCGATACGCATTTTCTGGCTTATGCTATCGGCACAAGCCCCATGGGGCCGTTTGTATACGCCGGGCATTTTATGCAGCCCGTGCAGGGGTGGACAACGCACCATTCTATTGTTAAATTCAATAATAAATGGTACATATTTTATCACGACACTGAACTTTCGGGCAAAACAAACCTGAGGAATGTTAAGGTTACCGAATTGCATCACCTGGATAATGGTAAGATAGAAATGATCAATACGTATACATCTTCGGGCAAATAATCAGATTAAAAACGAACGTGCAGCTTCGCTTAAAAAGTTCATGCTGCTGCACGTTTAATTTTCCAATAAACTTTGTGAATAATTCTTCGGGTATTTATTTGTCTGCTATTTTATAATATAAGTTTTACCCGGAGCCGTTGGCATATCGTAAACCCATGTTTTAGCCAGGCTGGGTGTAACGCTTTGGGTGCCTGGTTTTACTATCGGTGTTTTTAAATCCATTATCTGATAAAAACGATTTTTGTTGGCACCATTCGCGGCCATCAGCAATTTACTCATCATCTGTTTATTAAAACGCAAACGGCAGTTGCCGCCAAGCGAGGAATGTACAATTAGTTTTACAACTTTATGATTAATCCAGGTTATATCAACTTTAAAACCGCCCCTGGCCATTAATCCCGAAACGCTGCCATTCCTCCAGTCATCGGGCAAGGCAGGTAACAGGTAAATTGCGCCGTCGTGGCTTTGTAAAAGCATTTCTGCTATCCCCGAGGTACAGCCAAAATTACCATCGATCTGGAAAGGGGGATGGGCATCAAATAAATTAGGGTAGGTTCCCCCGGAGGTCCCTGTTACAGGTTTTATTTGATCTTTGATCAACTTATAGGCGTGATTGCCGTCCAATAAACGGGCCCACAAATTGATTTTCCATGCCATTGACCACCCGGTTGATACATCGCCACGGTAGTTAAGTGAGTTTTTTACCGCCGCAAACAGTTGTGGCTGGGTAAAAGGGGATATTTGATTACCCGGAAACAAGCCGTACAAATGAGAGACGTGGCGATGATGATCGTCAGTGCGGTCAAAATCTTCCAGCCACTCTTGTAACTGGCCATGTTTGCCAATTTGCATAGGGGGCAATTGGCTTCGGTAATCAGCCAGGCTGTCTGCGAAAACTTTATCGACATGCAGTTCGGCTGCAGCCCTTATAACTGCGGTAAATAAGCCATAAACCAATTGGTTATCCATGGTAGCCCCGGCAGTTACTGATACCTGGTTTTTGCCATCGATATATTCGTGTTCAGGCGATATCGAGGGCGATACTAGCAGCCAACCGTGTTCGGGTTCTTTTTGCAGGGCATCAATATAATATTCAGCAGCCCCCTTCATTATCGGATAATATTCCTTAAGGAACCGCTTATCGCCCGAATATAAATAATGCTCCCAAAGATGCTGGCTGAGCCACGCGTTTGAGGTTGGCCATAATCCCCAAAAGGCGCCATCCACAATGCCGGTTATACGCCAGATATCTGTGTTATGGTGCAGCATCCATCCGCGTGTTCCATACATTATTTTTGCGGTTGGGGTGCCGGTAACCGACAGATCTTTTATCATGTGAAAAAGTGGCGTGCTTAATTCCGGCAACTGTGTTACCTCGCTTGGCCAATAATTCATTTCGGTGTTGATGTTGATAGTGTACTTGCTGTCCCAGGGGCCTTTAGTCTCGCCATTCCAAATACCTTGCAGATTGGCTGGCTGCGAGCCTGGTTGTGACGAACAAATCAACAGGTAGCGGCCAAATTGGAAATATAGTTCAGCCAATTGGGCATCGTTATTATTTGCGAAATTTTTAATACGGATATCTGTAGGCTTATTTGCAGAGCTATCAATACCCAGGTTGAGTTTCACCCTATCGAAATAAGAGCGGTAAAATGTAACGTGTTTATTTAGCAGTTCATTGAAATTATGTTGATATGCTTTATTCAAAATACCCTCAGCCCGGTTCATTGAATTTGCTGAAATATCATGATAATTTACAAAATTGGTTGCTATTGAAAGATATATGACGGCTGTATCCGCATTCGCAATAGTTATGCCCGAAGTATCCGTAACACAAGTTCCCCTGGAATTTTTAACCCTGGTGAGCACAGTATATTTAATTTGCCCTTTTTGGCCCTCGTGGTCGCTGCCCTGGCCGGATAAAACCAGCGTTTCTTTTCCATTGACACTTACCGAAGATTTTAGTGGGCTTTGAAGTTTTAGCTTGCAGCTAATCATGCCGGGTTTATTGGCCGTAAGCCTGGCCATTAGCACATTGTTGCCAAATGCGGTGAAATATTCCCGTTTGTAGTTAACGCCGTTTGACGTGTATTTTACAACAGCCGTTGCATTTGCAATATCCAAATCGCGATAGTAATGGCTAACACTATCAGTACCAGCAAACTTGATGTATAAATTGCCTGCCAGCTGGTACGGCATGCCGCTATTGCCTTTTGGCCCAAGTTTGCTATTGGCTAATTCTTGCGCTTCAGCATATTTTTTTTCGGCAAGCAATACCCTTACCTTATCAATATATGGCCGCGCATTTGAATCAATAGTGTTATTAGGCCCACCTCCCCATATTGTTGATTCATTGAGCTGGATACGTTCGTTTTGCACATTGCCAAATACCATACCGCCTATAAAACCATTCCCAATCGGTAAGGCTTCAGTCCAGGTTTTAGCGGGTTCGTTATACCATAGTTTATAGCGCCCCTGGTTGGTCGCGGCTGTCTTTTTGCCTGCGTGTTTTTGTTGCGCCTGTACCGATGAAAATATCAATAATGTAGCGGCAAAAATGTTCACCTTTTTATAAAATGCTCCTGTCATATAGCGGGTTTGTAAAGCTTAAAAATCCACAACAGCCCAGTAGGCTTTTTTGCGTTGCCGGTTTTCGTCAAACAATAGGGGATAGGCCTTTCTAACCACGCGGGGCGTATTCGCGCCGGCTGCGGCACCGCCCATAAGTCCCCCGCCTCTGCCATCCAACCAACTCGACCGATCAGATACATTCCAAAATGTAACGTTGGTTATAAATTTCTTATACTGCCTGATCATATCAAAGGCCATTTTGTATTGTGCAATTTGCCTAGCTTCTGCTTGGGGAGTGTAACCTGAGTCGGGCACTGCTGTTGCAGCAGGTATTGTACCGGAAATGGGGTTTGGTTTAGGCAGGCGTATGGTAATATCCATCTCGGTAAATTGTACTTTTAGGCCAAGAGAGGTCACTTCGTCGAGCGCTTTACTCAATTCTTCGGGCGAGGGGTCATTCAATTTCCAATGTGCCTGCATGCCAACACCATCAATCGGTGCGTGGCCGGCAATCAATTTTTTTAGCAGTTTATATATTTTCTCTCTTTTTACCGGATGTTCGCTGTTATAATCATTGTAGTATAACTTCGCATTCGGGTCGGCTTCGTGCGCATATTTAAAGGCCGAATCGATAAAATCGGGTCCATTGCATGTTTTGTACCAATTGCTGTTACGATATACCTGCGTGGTGTCATCACTATCATCAACCGCCTCATTCACCACATCCCATGCATAAATTTTGCCTTTATATCTTCCCGCTACGGCAAAAATATGGTCTTTTAAGCGCTGTAAAAGCAATTCTTTAGTTACCGGTTCGCCGTTCGGCCCCTTAAACATCCATCTGGCTTCCTGGTTATGCCAGCATAAATTGTGGCCCCGTATTTTGATATGATGGCTCACGGCAAAATCAACAATAGCATCAGCGTTTTTCCAATTATAAACGTTTTCGGATGGATGTATCGGCCCCATTTTCATATCATTCTCCGGCGTTACGCTGTTAAACTCTTTCACAATTAATGCCGAATCGGCACCATGCAGGGAAGCCATGCTTACAGCAACGCCAATTGGGAAATAATCTTTGTAATAATCTTTTAACCCTTTATCGGAATTGATACCCACCGTAGCGGATGTTGTTACCTGATGTTTAGAAACACACTGAACAAATGATAAAACCATACCCCCAATTGCGAGAACCAACATACCCCGATTTACTTTTTTTGCTTTAGCTGAGAATTCCATATTTGCTAATGGCTTATTTTCTTATTGATTTTCCTTAACCTTGTAACCTAATAACGAAAGCATCGTCTCGCCATATCGCGTTCCCAACAATCGGCATCCCTCTGCCGTAAAGTGCAGGTGATCGCGCGAGCAGTTGCAGCCTGCCGATGAAATAACATACGAATTTGGAACAGTTTGAGGGAGCGTGGCTATAATTTTGTTCATGCTTGCGCAAATACCATTCTGGTCGGCATTTACCACTTCTCCTGCAATCAAGGGCACCTTTTTAGGGTTAAGGTTTAAATCCTTCATCAAATTATCGTAAACACCTTTTACTTTTTTTGTCCATAACGTATCATTAGTGTTTGATTCTCCCTGGTGTAACAATACCCCTTTAATAACACCCGATTTTTGCGCTAACCTGGCGAGGGCAACCAATCTATCGTACGGGCTACCTCCGTATTCGGCAACTATGTTTTTCATCCACCCGGGTGCCGTAGCCAGGTAGGCCTGGTAACTATCCTTTTCAAAAACCTCTATTTTGGCGCCGGCAACGGACACGTTTATAATGCCGATCCTTATTTTTTTGGGCAGGTTGGCTACCAGTGTCCTCCCGAAATAATCAGCAGGGGTGAGGCCCGTTGAACAACGGGCCAATGGTGGTGTGGCTGTGTACCAATTATCTTTAAGCCTGCCTTTGTCGCTACAGTCAACAGCTTGCAATACCTGGAACCTGCTGTCAATACCAATAGAGTCTTGCGGCTGGATCCTCGCATTGCCCTCCATATTCGATTGCCCGAAGCAAATAAAAATGTAAAACTTTTTGTCCTGCGAAAAACCTTTCAGGGTCAACAAAGCAAAGCAAGTCGCCGCTATAATTTTAAGTTTCATTTTAGGGATTTAATTCTTGAATATCAGGCTTGCAAACTGGTTTAAAGATCGCCGCCATGATTGCCACTCGTGTGCCGTGCCTGGCGATTCGTAAAATACCTGTTTAATGCCTGCTTTGTCGAGCGCCTCGTGAAATCCCTTTACCATGGTTTGCATTCTTTCAGGCTCGGCAGTGCCTACACTTAAGTAAAGTACTTTAACTTTTTGGTTAAAGGCATTTGCATCGGCAAACACGCCATTGTACATTTTAGTGATATCGTTACCGGGCTGCATGAATGCCGCACCGCTAAAACCTCCCACATAGGCAAACTTATCAAGGTTGGTCATTGTGGTTTGAAAAGTTTGAAACCCGCCCATGGAGAGACCTGCCATGGCACGGTGATCTCGGTCGGCAACCGTCCTGAATTTCGTATCAATCATTGGAATAATTTCCTTCACCAACACATCGGGGAAAACATTGCCTGCCATAAATGCACGATTGTTGGTAGTTGGCGGTTGTGTGGGATCGGTGGCGTATCCCCGGTCCATTACCACTATCATAGGAGTTGCCTGTTTAGCGGCAATCAGGTTATCCAATATAAAGTTCATTTTACCTTGTGTAGGCCAGCCGGTTTCGTCTTCGCCCGAACCATGTTGCAGGTAAAGTACCGGGTATCGTTTATCGGTTTGTGTATCATAGCCGGGTGGCGTGTACACATTTGCCCGCCTCCAACCCTTTGTTATATTTGAGTAATAGTTTACCGAACGCACATCACCGTGGGGTACATCCTTTACGGTATAATAATCGCCATCCGGATCGGGGATGTCGATCCCGCTCGCCATTCTTCCCATGCCGTAAAAAGTTTGCGTAGCCGGGTCAACAACGGCAGCGCCATCAACTATCAACGAATAGTAATGGAACCCTAATGCAACAGGATCGGTAGTTACTGTCCAATAACCGCCGGTATCCTTGTTCATTGTATATTTTTTCAATAAATCGATTTGAACAGTTTTTGCATCCGGTGCCTTTACACGGAAAAACACGGTATTATCGGGGAATATCTCGGGATATTTTACGCCCGGAATATTAGTAGGTGCGGGTACACCTACCTCGTTGTAAGCATATTGAGGGAACGTTGATGCATCCACAGGCTTGAAAATCAATTGCGAAAACATATACAAGCCATTTTTCCATACCTTAAAATTGTGTACACCCGGCTCTATATAATATATATGCGGCACATTTTTCTCTACCAGGTAATCGTGGGTGCGTTTGCTGAATGAAAGCAATCCGTCGCTCGAGCCGCATGATATCCAAAGCAATTTCAGTTTGCTTTTTACAGCCCCGGGATCAGGAACCAACTCCTCAGGTTTTTTGGTATTGGGGGCTGCCGAAAAAGCGCCTACCCACGAAAAAACGTCGAGGTTGCCCAAACCAAAATTTAATGATTGCCCGCCACCCATTGAAAGACCGGCTACAGCCCTGTGATCTTTATCAGTATATACATGATATTTTTTGTCAATAAACGGAATCAGGTCTGTTAACAAATCTTTTTCAAAATTGGCAAATGCTTGTACCTTTTCGGGAGCCATTACATTGCCAATTGCACGATCGTCTTTCATGGCCCTGCCGTTTGGCAACACCACTATCATGGGTACAATTTTATTTTGTGCATACAGGTTATCCAATATCACCTGTGGGCTGCCGCCGTTGTACCATTCCTTTTCATCGCCGCCAATGCCATGCAAAAGATACAGCACCGGGTATTTTTTACTTTTTGAATATCCCGGCGGCGTATAAATAAGGGCACGGCGGGTGTTGCCCACGGTCTTTGATTCATAAGTAATGGTATCAATTTTACCGTGTGGAATATCGGCGCGAAATTCATCGAAACCCACACGTGCCTGGGTAACTACGCCTTGCGGGTAAGCTGTTATGCTAAACAAAATAAGGATACAAGCTGTTAAAAGCGATGACTTAATTTGGGATGATTTGTTCATTTCAATGGTCTTTAGGATAATATGATCAGTTGTTTTGGGGTTGAATGAGATGGTAGTTACCGCTAAGATGCATCAGGCTGAATACATATAACAGCCCATCGTAATACGGATCGAAATAATTATCCGAATAAGGTTCCAGCTTAGCATTCCAAAGGGGGCGTACGAAATCGAATTTTGTGTTGTCAGTAATCATCAGGGAGGCAGCAGCCGAGGTAGCTACCAATCCCAAAGAATGCCGTAATTTTTTTACGCCGCCAGCGGGTAGCACAAATTCGGGCGTGGTGCCATCAGTGTTAAACTGATCGTCGAAATCGTTTATCCCTTTTGAGCGCAGAAAATTTTGAAAGCGTTTTGCATACGCTTGCTGCCACACTTTATCCTTGCCAAACCAAACATAATCCATCGCAATATTCATTGGCACGCGCCAGGAGTCGAAACGGAAAGCCGGCTTCATTTGCCCCCAGCTACGCGATTTACCACTAAACTCGGTGTTATCCGGATTAAGCCCTGTTACAGGGTCGCAAGCCCGGTGTAAAAATGCCCTGGCTGTGTCGGCACAATCCCGGTAAAATTGTTCGTGGCCATCTTTTGCGTAAAGCGCCCATACTTCGTAAAATGCAGGTAAATCATACGATGGATCAGTCCATTCATACCCTTTACCTTCGGGTACAAAAGAAATTTGCTTGGCCTCCATGTTTATTATCGGATGGATATTCCCGCTACCGTCTTTTTTCCACATCAAATCCAGTATCCTTCTGGCCTCGCCATAATAGTTGATGCCAGTATTATTACCCCATCTGTTTGAGGCAAAAAGCAAATCGGTCACAAAATATAATTCACCATCGGAGGCCGAACCTTCAGAATTACGCTTCATGGTTGTATTGTTAATACTCCAGGCAAAATATCCTTCCCGCGGCCCGTCCTTATGTTGAAGATATTTTTTCGACCATCGCCATATCCGGTCAAAAACATCTTTTTTGTTTAACTGCACGGCTATCATCATACCATACGAAAGGCCTTCGGTACGGGCATCGTGGTTTTTTACGTCGGATACATAAGCCATGGAATCGCCCATCTCAAAGTACACCTTATTAGGGCCTTCAAATACATCGTGATAGGCCTTTGCCAGCTTGCTGTCTATATCGGCCTTGCTGTAACCTGCCTCGTTCAAAAGATTAGGGTACTTGCCGGATGCAACTGCACCCATGCCGGGCATTTTTTTTGAAGTCTTGTGGTTTTGACAATTCGCAAAGGCGGGCAATACAATAGCCATTAAATACAAAGGCACTAATTTTTTTATGTTCATATTTTAATTGAGTAGGGACTGTTTATATGATTTTGATCTTGATCGCTTTCAAGTCTTTATTATCTGAGCTTTCTCCATAAAGCACTTCATACTCGCCGGGTGTTACTTTAACCACCGCGTCGGTAGGGTCAAAAAACTCAAAGGTTTTTGCGGGAAGGTCTATTTTTACCATCTCTTTTGCTCCCGATGACAACGGTATCCGTTTAAACGCACGCAGGGTTTTTACCGGCGAATCCGGATCATTCAATTTCCTTACATATACCTGTAATACTTCTGTTCCGTCGCGCTTTCCGGTGTTGGTAACCGGCACCGTCAGTTGTATACCTTCGGTTTTAAGTATATGCGTTTTACTTGCTGTCGCATCACCAATATTAAATGTGGTGTAAGTTAAGCCGAAACCGAAGGGGAACGATGGTTCGGACGTCATGTAACGATAGGTGCGCCCTTTCATGGCGTACTCACTAAAGTCAGGAAGTTGCTGCACATTTTTGTAAAAGGTAACCGGTAAATGCCCCGCCGGGTTATAATCGCCAAAAAGTATATCGGCAACTGCTTGCCCGCCTTGTTCGCCACTATACCACGCCTGTAAAATAGCTTCGCAGTTTTGCGTTTCAGGAACCATGGCCACCGCCGAACCCGAACAATTCACAAAGACAACCTTTTTCCCAGCCTTCTTTAGCGCCTCAATACAATTGCGCTGTACTGCAGGTAATTCAATATCGGTACGATCGCCACCTTTAAATCCTGGTAAATTGATGGGCATTTCTTCACCCTCTAACCGCGGCGATATACCGCCAACAAATACAACAACATCAGCATCTTTTACCTTATCAACCAATTTGTCGAAAGTTGCCGGGATTTCTTTGCCGTACGTAAAGCCCAAACTAGCATCCCAGTTATTTAATTGCTTGTACCGCACTTCTATTTTATACGCTTTGCCTGCTTCTGCATGCAGGGAATAACGTGTGGGTATTGCCCTCCAGCTGCCCGTCCTCATAACCGATTTGTCATCAATAAATAGCTCGGCAGAACCAACGCCCTCTAACTTAAATACAATTTCATCGCTAACGGTAGGCGTATAAGTAGTTTCATATTTTGCCGAAAAGTTTTCGAGGTTAACGCCCTGGGCAAACTGGTGGGCACCCAGGACTGTGAGGGAAATAGGATTAAGTATTTGATCGGTAATTACCGCCGGGCCTTCAAAAGTCCGGTTGTTCCAGTAAGTTGCACGAATGCCCTGTTTACCATCAATTGCTGATTGGTCGAACCCGTTTAATGTAATTTTATCGTCGGTTAAATCGCAGGCCTGGTCGTAGATAACTTGTCCTGTGCCTAATTTAGCCTTAATGCCATCTAAAATATTTATAGTACTAAGCGGAGTGCCATTATAGTTTCCCCAAAGCATTTGCGAATTATTAGCGTTAGGGCCAATAACCGCAATTTTTTGCGACGTTTTGCTCATCGGCAAAATGTCATTTTTATTTTGAAGCAGCGTCATAGTTTCGCGGCCCATTTGGAGGGCAAGCTTTTGATGTGCTTCTGAGTTAACTACCGACATTGGGATTTTGGTCCAGGGTACAAGCTCGTCTTTGTCCATCTCACCAAGCTCGAAGCGCTGGGTCATCAGGCGGATCACGCTTGTATTGATATCCTTTTCTTTAATTAACCCATGGGCAACCGCATCGGGTATTTTATCAAATGCATAACCTACACATTCAACATCGGTACCTGAAAGCACTGCTTTTGCCGAAGCGTGGCTGGCATCGGACGATGAGTGATGGCTGCGAAAAAAATCGGTTATGGCGCCGCAGTCAGAGACTACCAGGTATTTAAAGCCCCAGTCATTACGTAAAATTTGGCCTAACAGGCGGCTATTGCCGCAGCAGGGCTCGTCATCCAAACGCTGGTATGCACACATAACTTCTCTTACATCTGCCTGTTGCACTAAAGCTTTAAATGCGGGAAGATAGGTTTCCCACAAATCACGAGGTTCAACATCTGTAATGTTTAGCTGATGACGGGTTGACTCTGGTCCGGAATGCACCGCAAAGTGCTTGGCGCAAGCCAATAGTTTACGATACTTAGCATTTGCAGGGCCTTGCAGTCCACGTACAACCTGTATACCCATACGCGAGGTTAGATATGGGTCTTCGCCGTAGGTTTCTTGCCCCCGGCCCCAACGTGGGTCGCGGAAGATATTTACATTAGGCGTCCATACTGACAGGTCGTGAAAACGCTGGCTTTCACCTTGTTTTTTATATTGATTATTTTTGGCCCGGGCCTCGTCAGATACTGCATCAAAAACATGAAAAACAAGCTGATCATCAAAGGAAGCAGCCATACCCACAGGTTCGGGGAAAACCGAAACCGGGCCCTGGTTGGCATAACCGTGCAAGGCCTCGCTCCACCAATTAAATTTTTTAATACCCAATCTCGGAATAGCATCCGAAACGTCCTTCATCAGGGTCACCTTTTCTTTAAGTGTCAGTCTTGATACTAAGTCTTTTGCTCTCACCGTCGAGGATAGACCAGGGTTTTGGTACGGCAGTATTTGCGCTGAAACATAAAGTCCGCAAATCATAAATACAGAAGTCAGTAAATTTTTCTTCAGGTTCATATTTTTATTATAATCGGTGACTTAATCGGCGGGTCAATGTTGGTTTAACATCATAGCAAAACATCAACCAACAATTGTTCAATCAATTGCGTCAAAAGTATTTTGAAAATGTAACACGATGTGCCACAAATGTCGAATAAATAAACACTTTGGTTGAAATGCACTCGTTAGGGGCGAGTATATCTCTTCAATAACCTTTAAATTTCAAAAACCATACACCGATTATCCAGTCCGTATTTCGCAAAATACCAGCCCAGGCACGCCAATATTTTTTTTCCGCAATCGATTGCCAAATCGAATTTAAAGCTTAAATTTACCATGTGTACTTCCACTAAACCTGTTGCCGGGGGTAGCACCTTTATAAACCGTTGTTGTCGAAATTAAATTATTGGTACGCTATCTTCCCGTAAAGGAAATGACTGTACGATTTAAAAAGTAAAAACATTTGTCATGTTAAATTCTGCACTAAATCTTAAGCACATTATGGGTAAACGGATGTTTTTTATGGCATTGATAGCGTCATTTGGCATCATCTCGCAATGTTTCGGCCAACCTATACGATTTACAGTATTGACTTCTCACGACGGTTTACTCTCTAATACCGTTAATACAATTATAAAAGACCATTGCGGATTTTTATGGTTTGCAACAGCCGATGGCCTTGACAGATTTGACGGCATAGAACACAAGGCATACCGCCTTGATCCGACAGACAAATTGGGCTACCGCTCAAAGGAAGTGACATGTATGTACGAAGATGGCACAGGGCAACTTTGGGTTGGTACAATGGGTGGCGGACTGTATTTTTTTGACCGTACCCACGATGAATTTCAACCTTACAAGCAACTTTCCAAGTACAAAGAAGATCCGGAAAACTATATTAAGGCGATGTACGGCGATAAAAATGGCCGACTTTGGCTGGGCACGCTGGGAGGCTTGTGTGTTTTTGATCCTAAAACCAAAAAAGCGGTATTTTACAAACCCGACGAACACAAACCCGGCCGGCTTCACCCCGGCATCATATTATCTATTTTCCGGGATAGTCAACAACGCATGTGGATAGGAACCGGAAAAGGCCTGTATCTTTATAATGACGTTTCAAATAATTTTATTTCCTTCCGTCACGAAGACAACAACAAGTCAAGTATCCCAAATGACGGGATCAATACCATAGCCGAATGCCAACATAAGCTATGGATTGGTACAAATGATGGACTCAGCTGCCTGTCTCCCGATTTAAAAACTTTTCGGAGTTTTAAGTATAACGCCGACGACGAGAGTACATTGAGCGGCAACCTTATTTATAGTATAGCCGCAAGCGGTGACGACATTTGGGTAGGTACAGAGGGTGGATTAAACATTGTGAACACCCTTTCGGGAAAAACAAGGCGTTATAACCATGACGACAGGAATAAATTCAGTTTAAGCAGTAAGTCTATCCGCTGTATTTATAATGACCCTCAGGGCATTTACTGGATTGGTACTTATCAGGGCGGCGTGGATAAATACGACAAAAACCTTACCCTATTTAACTCAAGACAAAATAACGCCTACGACCCGGCCGGCTTAAATGCGCCATTTGTTACCTCGTTCGCCGAGAATAAGGATGGGGATATATTTGTTGGTACCGACGGTGGCGGGGTGAACCTTTTTCACATGAAGAACGGCTTGTTCGGCCATATTGGTATTAAAGCTAAACAAAAGAATAATTCAGCCGGTCTTCCAATCTTGTGTATGATACTTGATCGTAACCAACAACTTTGGATTGGCACTTTCCAGGATGGGGTATTTGTTTATGATACAAAAACAGGCCAGTACCAGCAGTTAACTGCCGGAAAAGATAATACGCATATAAATCACAACGAGATTTTTTGTTTTAAGGAAGACAGCAAGGGGCGAATTTGGATTGGAACCAACGGGGGCGGGGTAAACGTATTTGATCCTAAAAGTAAGACTTTCTTTAAATACCTATCGAACCCCGGTTCTGCCGACGAACGGCAGTTACCGGTGAACGGTTACATTCGGGCTATTGAGGAAGATCATGAAGGAAATATATGGATTGGCACTTATGGCAGTGGAATAGCAGTTTTAAATCCCACGAGCCAAAAGTTTCGGCTATTCAGCAATAAGAATACCGGAATGGCAATTGATCGCGCAATTTCACTTTTGGAAGATCATAAGGGCAATATGTGGATTGGTACTGCCGGAGACGGGTTATTTTGCTTGAATGCTGGTAGTAAAAAATTAGTTAACTATGCTGCACCAGGAAATCTGCCGGACGGGGTTGTGCATAAATTGCTGGAAGACGAAAGCGGCGATATCTGGATAAGTACCGGTAAAGGAATATGTAAATTTAATACGGCGGTAAAAAAATTCACTTATTACTCCGCCAATAATGGTCTGCAAAATGATGCATTTATAGATGGGGCGGGCATCCGGACAAGCAAGGGTTTGCTTTTCTTTGGCGGAGCGGAGGGTTTTAACTACATCGACCCTAAACAGGAAGTAAACCACAATAATAACGTTCCTCCTGTTTTTTTTACCGCCCTGAAGGTAAACAATACCGTTGTACATGCTGGCGATCATTCGGCGCTTAAACAAGATATTTCGGTAGCAAAACAAATTGATCTGGATTATAAGCAAAACTTTTCAATCGATTATTCTGCAATAAATTTTACGCTTCCACAGCAAAACAGGTATGCCTACATGCTTAAAGCCTACAATAAAAGTTGGAACTATGTGGGCTCGGCTACAACAGCTTATTACACCAATATGGACCCTGGCGAATACGTGTTTATGGTGAAGGCTTGTAATAACGATGGGATATGGAATAATACGGGTGCGCAAATCCGCATCGTTATCCACCCACCAATATGGATGACCTGGTACGCTTATTTGTTGTATGCGCTGATGGTTGCAGGCGCGCTGCTGTACATTCGTCATCGGGGTATTAATAAATTGAAAGCCAAACTTGCGCTTGAACAAGAGCGAAAGGAAGCTGAGCGCGTGCATGAGCTTGACCTATTGAAGATAAAGTTTTTGACCAATCTAAGCCATGAGTTCCGTACGCCAATTTCGTTGATCATGGCTCCCGCAGACAAGCTGTTGGCTGAACATAAGGATGATCACACTGCAGGCCAGGTGGCAGTGATACGACGAAATGCCCGACGGCTGTTGAATTTGGTAAACCAATTGTTAGATTTCAGGAAATTGGAGGAGCAAGAATTAAAACTTACCCTGGCCGAAGGCGAAATAATATACTTCGTTACCGGCGTTGTAGATTCTTTTCACGATTTATCAGAATCGCGGGGCATCGCGCTTAAATTTAATGCCCCACGCGAAAAATTGTTTGTACGTTTCGACCACGACAAAGTAGAGCGCATTTTATTTAACCTGCTTTCAAATGCCTTTAAATTTACAGCGCCCGGGGGAACGGTTTCTGTTGATGTTGTTCAACATCCAACTGCACAGCCCGACAAAACTGTGCTGGAATTTAAAATAAGTGATAACGGTGTTGGTATTAGCGCTGAAGAAAAGCAATTGATATTCAAAAGATTTTATCAAGCGGCTGATAATTTGGCTGGTAGAGTAGACCCCGGAAACGGAATAGGCCTTTCAATTACCAGAGAATTTGTTGAAATGCATGATGGCAGTATATCGGTTGAAAGTGAAATTGGTAAAGGTTCCGTTTTTAATGTATTGCTTCCCCTTGAAGTTTTTGCAGATAGTTCGATTAAATTGAGCTTGCCGGTTGAAACGGCTGTTGGTGACAAGGAGCTCCGTTCGAGGTTAAATAACAACCACGTTATAGGCGAAATACCTGTGCTGCTTATTGTGGAAGACAACGATGAGTTCCGCTATTACATTAAAGATAATTTAAAATCACAATATAAAATTGTTGAGGCATCAAACGGTGAAGAAGGTTGGGATCGGGCACTCTCATGCCATCCCGACTTAATAGTGAGCGATATAACCATGCCGTTTATGGATGGAATTGCACTGAGCAGAAAAATAAAGGCCGATAAACGTACCAGCCACATTCCATTTATAATGCTCACAGCCCGCACAGGTGAGGATGAGCAGCTAAGGGGACTTGAATCGGGTGCAAACGATTATCTCACAAAACCCTTTAATTTCGAGATTTTAAATGTGAAAATCAAAAACTTACTACAACTTAACACCTCACTTAAGAATACGTATACAAGGCAATTAAAAGTTGTACACACAGGAATGGAAGTTGAGTCGAGCAAAGAAAAGTTTTTAGTTAAGGTGGTCAACTATATCGATAATAATTTAAACAATCCAAAATTTTCTGTTGTGGACCTGAGCGAGCACCTGGCAATGAGCAGGGGGGCGCTTTATACAAAAATATTTGAGCTTACCGGGCTTCCGCCAGTCGAGTTTATCAGATCGTATAAGCTCGACAAGGCCGCGATACTGCTTCTCAAGAGCGACCTCACCGTTACGCAAATAGCCTACGAGGCGGGGTTTGCCACACCCCATTATTTCTCGCGTTCATTTAAAGATAAATTTAACATGCTGCCTTCGGAATATAGGCGAGCTGAAAAAAATAGTGTAACGGCATAAAAGCCATTACACTATTTTTTGATTTTTGGGATATGGTTTAGCTGCGGGGACTGATTCGGTTTACTCGAAACTCACCCAATCAACTTCCACACTGCCATCGCCTTGTAGTTGTACAATAAGGTTTTTTACGCCAAATGGAATTGATAGCAAATTGCCTTTAGCTATGCTCCAATCGTCTCCCTTGGGTATGCTGATTTTTGCTATAATTTTATTGGGTGCCCCTTCCGCAGTTATCAGCAAAGTGCCACCCGTAGCCGAACGTGCGTTTACATGGAGTTGCTTTAACTTTTTGTTGCCGAATGATACGCTGTTGTATTTTACCCACGAACCCGCATTATCAAATACAGTTTTCCAGCCCTTAAATTTGTTTAGCGTGTCCAGAAATTTAATTTCTACCCCATCCGCGCTTTTGGCGCTAAACCTATCAATTTTAATTTTTGCCGTTGCTGGGGTCACACCAACCCCACGTAAGGTTGGGATTACTTTGCGAATAGTGCCGTCCTCATTGAAAAATAAACTATCCGCCCTTACCGAGCGGTTTTTATCAAAATTTGGCGATAAGTCATCGTTATGATAAAACAAGTACCATTGATTTTTAAATTCGATGACCGATTGGTGGTTTGTCCAGCAGCCCGAAGTGGATTCGTCCATCAATACACCTGCATATTTAAACGGCCCGAGGGGGGTGTTTGACACGGCATATTCCAACCGCTCAATTTTGTCGGCCACATGCGGATAGGTCATATAATAAATCCCCTTCCGTTCGAATAAATAAGGGCCTTCTTTTAAGCCTTTGTCAGGAAAACCCTCTAGTTTTACTGGTTGGGAGTCCAGTTCCAGCATATTTGCTCTAAGTTTAGCACCGTACAGGTTTCCCTGTGCCCAATAAATGTATGCCTGCCCGTCCTTATCAATTTGCACATTAGGATCTATCCCATGAATGCCCGCAATGGGCGAAGGTTGCGGAATAAAGGGCCCTTCCGGTTTATCGCCTATTGCAACACCAACGGAAAATCCCCTTCCACCGCCTGCCTTTGCAGGTGCTGGAAAATAGAAATAATACTTTCCGTCCCGCTCAATACAATCGGGTGCCCACATGCTATAAGTTGTGGAGTCGACCCATGGCACTTTGGTTTGGCTTACAATTACGCCATGGTCGGTCCAATCGGTAAGGTTGGTTGATGAAAAAACGTGGTAATCCCGCATACAAAACCAACCAGCCCTGCCGTGACCCGGTGTGGCCAAAATATCGTGCGAGGGATAAAGGTACACCTTGCCATTAAAAACACGCGCCGATGGGTCGGCAGTAAATTGGTTCCTTATCAATGGGTTTTGCGCCATCAAATAATTTACGGAAAGTATCAAGCCTGTTAACATCAGGCATTTCTTGAAGTATTTCATTGATTAGTGTTTTATTTTACTTGAATAACAGCGGTGCAAAGTGGTAAAGATCATTCCTCCAAACTGGCCAGGTATGCCCGCCAGGATATTCGTAATAAGTATGGTGTATACCCAGTTCGTCAAACTTGGTCAGCATAATTTGGCCGTTTTTATAGGCGATGTCCTCTTTCCCGCCTTCGGAAAGCCAAAACAATTTTAAATTACTATTGATCTTTGAGCTGTTTTGCTTCATATAATCATATTGAGCATTGGCTATGCCGTTTTGCATGGGCACAATCCAACCAGAACTGAATACCCCCAGGTATGAAAAGTAATTGGTATTGTAAACGCCTGTATATAGGGTGTTAATTCCGCCCATTGATAAACCAGCAAGTGCACGATTGTTACTCGTGTTTAAGGTTCGATAAGTTTTCTCAATAAATGGAACCAGTGATTGCTTCATTTCTGCCTCAAAAGCCTTTAAGCCATCTTCCCCAAATGCGCCCGCGCCCAGGTTGGCATCGGGCATTACAACCAACATGGGCTTGGCTTTTTTATCGGCAATCAGGTTGTCCATAATCAGGTCTGTTTTTCCCTGGGTGGCCCAACCGCGTTCATCTTCGCCGCCGCCGTGTAAAATGTAAAGCACAGGGTATTTTTCGCTGATATTTGCATCGTAACCGGGAGGGGTATAGATATAAACCTGCCGCCACGACTTAGTAACTGTTGAATAATATTTTTTTATGCGGATATCGCCATGCGGCACATCTTTCTCTGCATAGTAATCGCCGGCCGCAAATGGAATTTCAATGCCGCTGGCCATGCGCCCCATGCCATAAAAACTTTCGCTCGCCGGGTCGGCGGTTGCTACGCCATCTATTAAAAGTGTGTAATAATGAAAGCCTTCACTTATGGAATCCGTAGTAACATCCCAAAAACCATCGCCACCCTTTATCAGATCGTATTTTTTCGCCAAGTCTATTTGCACCTTTTGAGCATCAGGTGCCTTTATGCGGAACATAACATGGTGATTAGGCAAAATAAGCGGGTATTTTGCCCCCCTGACATTAGTGGCAGCAGGCACACTTCCTGTGGTATCGTGACTGGTTTTATTGCTTTGCGACTTGGCTTCAAAGCCGAAGAGCAACAATAAGTATAAAAGAAGGGTTAAGTTTTTCATGATTTTCATATTGAATTGCAGATGCTATTATGCGGGTTACATGCAGACATAAGCTTATTTTGTCCAATTAAATTTTTGCATCCATTTATATATCGGCCCCATCCAGTCGTCTACCGGAAGGCCAAAAACGAAGCCGTGTCCGCCTTTAGGATAGATTAATAGCTCGGCTGAAACATTACTATGCCTCAAGCTTTCATAGAAAACGATACTGTTATCTACATCTACCAATTTATCGTCGCCTGCGTGGGTTATATAGGCAGGCGGTGTGTTGCTGGTAACCTGTAATTCGTTCGAATAAAAATCAATAGTTGCTTTAGAAGGGTTTTTACCCAACAAATTTTCACGCGAGTCATGATGCGTTAAGCCGTCTTTCATACTGATCACCGGGTAAACCAGGATCAAAAAGTCAGGCCGCAAATTCGTGTTATTTTGATTTTCAATGACGGCCTTCTGAAAATGAGTAGCAAGAGTAGCGGCTAAATGACCGCCGGCGGAAAATCCCATTACACCGATCCTACTGGTGTCAAGTCCCCATTTTTTGGCATTTTCGCGCAGTAGCTTAATCGCTTGCTGCGCATCCTGCAAAGGTCCTATCGTTTTATCAACCATAGTCGAATCATCGGGCAACCGATACTTAAGCACAAAAGCAGCTATACCTTTTTTTATGAACTCCTTAGCAGTCCGAACGCCTTCACCCTGGTAAGTCAGCACTTTGTAGCTTCCGCCGGGACAAATGATAACTGCAGTTCCGGTAGCCTTTTCTTTATCGGGCAAATACACTTCAAGAAAGGGGTTTGCAACGTGGTAAATAATCCCTGGCATTAAACGTGCTGGCGGTTGGATGGAATGGCTAATTCTGGAATTAGGTATAGCACCGGAATACAAACTTACCGTGTCTTGCGCACTGCTCAATGTGTAACAGACAGTGGAAAGTAGTAAGGCTATTATCAGGGTTCTCATTAGCAAAAATTGGCAACTATAGCTATCGATCAACGTTTATCGTGGCAAACTCATTTTTTCACAAAGGTCAGTTTCACTTAATTGATCTGTGTGCAAGATATAGCGATTAGGTATTTTACAATGACACTGATTAATCAAATTGTAACACTTGTGTTTATAATGAAATAGAATAATAGCATTTTTAATGTTGAGGCGAGATTTTATCGCTCACCCGAAAATAATCGAAGTCGGCATGGCCTCCTGTAGTTTTACTGGCATAATTAAAAAGGCCAAACCGATAACCCATAAAGTGCGGTAGGGTATAGGCCATTTGCAGCGTAGTGCCTATTGATATCCAATTGCTACCGTCAAGGCTATAATAAAAATATGCTTTATCTGTGCGGTTGTTAAAATCGCATGATGCTTTTAAATATACCCGGCTTTGGGTTAACGGAATATTTGCCGACTCGATAGAAGAGCCACTTTGTGCATTTACCATTACAATAAACTTATTGCCACCTTCAACTTTAACGCCCACCCAACCAAATTTTTTCTGTAGCAGTAAAAGCCCAGCCCGGTCGCCATCTTTAAGTCCCGAAATATCAATAGCCGTAATACCCGAACATTCCGGCCCGAAGGTGCGTTGGGTAAGGGTATTTTTGGCCGATAATACGGATGTGTCAATCCTTCTAGTAGTTAACCTAAGGTATCCTTTACGTTGCTTTACCGACCACAATTGATTTACGGGGTTATGGTTCCACTGCCAAACCAGCGGTAAATCCGGCTCACCGGCCTTGCGGTTGAATTCATCCGATGCAATAATTCCCGGCATCAATAGTCTGTTTGCCGCTAATTGTACGGTATCGGGGGCTTGGCGGTTTATGCCCAACACTGGCCAACCATCAGTCCACTCCACTGGAACCATGTAGGGAACACGTCCCACGGCACCAAAATCGCGAAAAAGGTAGGCAAACCATCGCCCATCGGGCATGTCAATCAAACCGCCTTGCGCTACGCCTTTGTCCTGCAAGGCAACGCGACCTTGGTAGGGGCCAGTAATTTGATCTGCCCGGTGGATCAGTACAGTTCGCATCCCGCCACGCGGCCAACAGATATTGAAAAGATAGTACTTCCCTTTTATTTTGAACAACTGCGAACCTTCTGCAGGCAAGCCTAAATTAGGCCCTGCAACAAGGCTGGCATTCTTTATCAATACCTGCGGCGTTGTGCGGGGTTTTATTCCCGAAAGGTCATCGTTCAATTGGGCTAACATGATCTTCCCGCTACCGTAAACCATGTAAACCTGGCCATCGTCATCAAAAAACAACGAATGATCATGCAGACTTGGTTTAAAGGATATTGCCTTCCATGGGCCTTTTTCAATATCGCGGGTGCTATAAACATAAGTTTTGCCGGTATTGCCGGCAAAGGTTGATACATAGTAAGTGCCGTTATGGTAACGCAGGCTGCTCGCCCACGAACCTTTCCCATAGCTATTTTTACCGTTATTTAATTTCAGATCATCTGTATCTTCTAAAATATCATACGCGTAACTCACAATTTTCCAGTTGACCAAATCTTTCGACTTCATTATCGGAACACCCGGGCTCATGTGCATGGTGGTACTGCTCATGTAATAATTGTCGCCTACCCTTATGATTGACATATCCGGCACATCAGCATAAATGATTGGATTATACGCTGTTTGTGCAGATAACCCAGATACGCTCAAAAGCACAAACGCAGCCCCTAAAACCAGTTTGTCGAAAAATCTGCTCATTACTGGGTATCAATTTGAAGCACTGTAATTGAGTATTTCGGGAAGCTATAGGTAAAAGTTTTCTTAAATCCTTTATATACCAACACCGCAGGCGTAATTTTTTCCGGTTCCGTTATCGTATTGGTATCCTCTCGTTTATCCGCTTTCATTACAACTATTTTTCCGTTGCTTTTTACCGATGATACGCCTTTTAGGTCTATGGATATTTCTTTGGTGGCATCACCTGCATTAACCACCTTAATATACAATCTGCCGGTTTTTGTATCGCGGGTGGTTACGTAAAATAAAGAAGGATAAGTTTTTGGGATAACTTTGTTTAAACTATCCTTATGATTCAATTTTTGCAACTGTACCGGGATTCCCTCGCCAACCATATCCACCACATTATCGCCATGGTAATTGCTAAACATTTGCTGTGCGTAATACGATGGCGAGCCGTAGCTTGTTAAGGTGTTATAACCTATTAAATCCGACTCCCATTGCATGCCGCCGGGGTTAACATTTACAAATAATGGCGCTGAGCATTCCATTACTACGATGTCCGAATTTCGTTCCATGCCCGTCATCCAGGCGGCATCGCCCAATGCCGAGTTGAAATTTGGTGTTGGTTTACCTTCGCGTGTGGCCCATTCGCCAACAAATATTTTTGGCCCGTTTCTGTCGTAGCTGTCGTAATGGTTGGCATCGCTTTCCATTTCGAATGCATTTCTATAATAGTGCTCATCCATAACATCCGGAATGCGTTTGGTAAGTGGAAAACGCGCTCCCAAAAAGTCCTTACCACCGGTGGTTGAAACAATGTGCAGGTTTGGATATTTACTGCGGATGGCATCATAAAATTGGGTGAACCTGCCTTCATAACTGCCCGACATATCGAAACCATCCTCGTTACCAACTTCCACGTAATGCAAGGGGAAAGGGGCGGAGTGGCCATCGCGGGCACGTTCTTTTCCATATTTGGTTGTGGTGTCGCCGGTAACGTACTCTATTTCTTCCAGCGCCTCATCAACATACGGTTTTAAAAACGGCCCCGCTTCCACATAGTCACGGTTTAGGGTATAGCCAGCAAAAACTGCAAGCAATGGCTCCATTTTTAAATCTTCGCACCATTCCAAATATTCCAATAAGCCCATCCCATCCGACGAGCGATATCCCCAGGTTCCCTGATGGCCGGGCCGTTCATCAATTGGGCCTAATGTTTTTTTCCAATTGTATCTTGTGGAAAACATATTGCCTTCCAAATAATTACCGCCCGGTAACCGCAAAAACTTAGGGTTCATCCCAGCCAATAACTGCATAATATCGCGCCTGTTACCATTGGCAGTATTTTGATAGGTGGGCGGGAATAAAGACACCAACGTGAACCAATAGTTACCTTTGGTTGAAGGCCGGATAACGAAATGGGTGTCGGCAGTTGACGTTACGGTTGATGTGGTGCTAAAGTTAAAGCTGTATTTTTTCCAATTGCCGATCACGCCAGTAACATTTGCTGTAGCGAAGGTGGTTTTGTTGTCAATGGATTCGATGCCGACGGTAATTGGGCCCGGGTTGTTGCCATCGGCCATTGCATAAAAACTCCCTTGATAGGTAGTAGATGGATAAACAGGTATTCCCCAAAAGCCATCATTTGCCAATCCTGTATTTTTGCCATCTGTTGCCAAATTGAATTTTATGCACTCGGTTAATGCGTCATTAACCGGATGCTTGTTATCTAATATTATAGTTGATGAGTCAGCAACCGCCTTTATTAAGCTCCAATGATCAGGTGCCTTAAAGTTGTCTTTAAAAAGACGGTTCCTGATTAATTCAGCGTAAATTCCGCCATCGTATGCGTAATTGATCTCTTCGGTCATTAACCCATACAACATTGGACTGGAGGCATACCCGGGTTGATCCAGGCGAAGCGTTAATTTTGTGGACTGTTGCGCCGAAGCCCTGTTTCCGAAGAACATGCCGCCGATTAAAATGGCGTATAAGCAGTTTATTGTTTTTGGCATTAGTAATTAGGTTTTTAGATAATCAATCGATAGTGCTTTTTATTCATAAACAAATTAGTGAACCCTAAAATTCCACTTGGAGTTATCGCTATTTACATCAAATTTAGCGAGTGTTGGCGTACTGTCGCCCAATGACACTAAAGCTAAATGATCTTTCGAGTTCGGAACCTCCTTTGGCATGATCCGGTAAGTTCCGTCAGTCAATTGTTCAATTCGCCATAATTGCTTGGGCGCGCCGGTAAAAGTTGGAACGGTTATCAATTCAGCATCGGCGGTTGCCGCTAAGGCGCGGTCGGTTCCGGCAATTACTATTTTGTAATAGGTTCCGCCCAAATATCCTCCCGAACCGGCAACGGGCGAAATGGTCCATTTTTGATGAGGACGGAACATGTAATCGCTTAAATTAACGCCGATGTTCCCGGTGGGCCAGGTTTTTATAACATCTGCCAATTCTTGCGATGGTACAGGTTTTATCGGTTCATCATTATTACGGTTAAATCGCATACCACCGGGCATTCGTGTAAAATCAACGGCTATTTGCAAGGCGTATCCGCGGCGCTCCGATTCAATTTCATAAGTTCCTTCTTTGAGGTTGTCGCCCCCAACTGGCCATCCATTTTTCCATAACAACGGACGGATGCCTAAAACACTACGGGCACTTTGATCCAAATCGGCCTCGTAATGGCACGACATTTTCTCGAGGCCGTCTTCCAATATTGTACGTCCAAAATGTCCTGGCCCAATCAGCCTGTCGCCGGCAGCAACTACCAGTTTTCCGCCACCTTTCAACATTTCTCTCCCTATGTTATCAACGTAAGGCCCGGTTACCGTTTTGGAGCGGCCAACAACAATATTATAGGTTGAATTAGGACCGTCGCAGCAGGTGCCGTGTGTGCCAAGCAGATAGTACCATCCATCGCGATATATCAAATCTGTAGCTTCGCAATCAATGGCTATGTTTAGGGGTTTGTTACCTTCAACACGTTTGCCTGTTTTGGGGTCAAGTTCTACCAAACGTATATAACCCCAATACGTACCATAGGTTAACCATAACTTTCCATCAGTTGGGTCCAAAAGAAGGCTTGGATCTATCGAATCATTGTCCTCAATGCCATCGGATAAAGCTACTACAACAGCGTCAGTATACTTAAAATCGGGCGATTTTGGGTCGAGTGTTTTATTCCACATTGTTAATATTTTACCGTTATGGCCACCTGCCAGGCCGCCGCCGGTTGCGCCATATACAACCAGGTAACGGTCACCAATTTTCAATATATCGGGGGCAGCACCACCGCCTGGGCGTACTGCGCCACCGTTCCATGTCCAGCCGTCCTCGGATATTAACCCGCCGCCGCCTGTTCCAAATGTGTAATACTTACCATCGCATTCTGCAATGGTGGATGGGTCATGTATAAATGGTTTGCCAATTTGTGCTCTGCCCTCCTGGGTTAACAAAATTGAAGATAGAGCTATAACGGTTATTACTTTAAGTATTAATTTCATAGTAATTTGAATGCTATAATAATTTGATATTAAATGGAATAGCTAAAAATTTATTGGAGACTGATAGTGACATCTTTTATCGGTTCTCCTTTTTCATCCAGCAGGCGAACACAAAAATCACTAAGGCCGGGGCCATTGATCAATGCTCCGCGTAATATGTTTTTTCCTTTGTTGAGGGTGAGCCGGGTCGAAACACAATCGTCCATTACCATGCGTCGGTCTCCATCCATCACCACGGCTTGTTGGCCATTCAGCCACCATGTTGATCCTCCGTTTGAGCCTACCGCCAACCTAACATTTTTTATTTCCCGAGAGCTGTTAACCACCGTTACCGCCCAAAACAATACCGAATAGGTGTGTTTTTTTAACCCGTAAGCCATGCGAAACAATTTGACGTTGTAGGTTGGGCTTTCCAAAGCATGCCATGTTAATTCCTGTTGGCCAACGGTTACCTTGTCCTTATCTTTTGGGGTAACCGTGAACTGATTTGGGAAATAAGCGGTATCGAATTGTGCTTTAAGGTAGTTATTGGTAAAAACAAGGTTACTGCGAATGGATTTGTTTATGGGTTCTAAAATCATCCAGCGCTGAATAAACCCATCTGCATCGGGACGTTTTTTTGATGTAGTTGCCGGAATAAAAAACGGTGCAATAGTTCGCGCCGAATCGTTATCCGTTATTTTATCGGGCCTGCCTCCTGAAATGGCAGACTGTGCTTGTGACCGTAATGCCGCCATAATTATAAAACAGGCCGCTAACAATAATGCATTATGTTTAATGTGCATAGTAAATACTTTACGTTAATTAGTTTAATGGGAAAAGGATTGATCCAAAACTATACCTTCGGAAAAGTACTTTATGACACTATTCGGCAATAAAAGTCAACTTTTGTTCATCATGCTATATAAAAACAATTGCCATGAAAATTCTCCTGTCGGAAAGGAAAAAAGGAGGAAGTGATATGCAGAAAGATTTCAAATGCAGAGCGGCCGAATATGAGTGAGGAATGGGCCCGACCAGTTTAACAAAAATATAATCGACTCGTTGCCGACACTTCAAACGAACCGTTCCCAATGTATAAATGCCGTTTTTAGCAGGCTGAAATAATATAGGAATAAACTCATAGAAAGTTTCGAACCGCTATTTTAGGCTTAAAATAGCTTGTTAAAAATCTAATAATCAGATAATTATATGAATAAAAAAGGAGGCAAACAGAGTTGTTTGTCTCCTTAAGTGGAGCCGGAGGGAGCCCAATCGAACCCCTTATACCACTTTTGGAGTTTTTTGATAGGATAAATTTAAAGTAATTTATTTCAATGTCTGCCACTTAAAATGTTTAAAGCGGCTGATAAGCATTAGAATTTTTTAACCATGGCCGTGTTCAGGTTGCCAGGAAAATAGTTAAAAAAAAACGGAGACGTATATTTAAAAAAAATGCGAAAAAATAATTTTGGAATTATATTTTTTATATGTACTTATGTATGTACAAATATATAAATTTCACTATAAGTTGAATTCATTTTTATAGATCCGGTACGAATTGAAATCTATCTGGTCGCTAAAGTTCCAGTTTCAATTGGGCGTCGTCAAATATTGCCGTCGCACTTACGGAAGAGTTTAACATAAAGTGAATTGGCTTTTTACGGAACCGACGCGTTAATATTTATAATGCGGGCACCACATTTTATTGACTATTTATGAAGATTCGATTTAAGAGTAACTCTTTAAGGTATAGACTTACCCGTACTGATGTCGCACAATTAACAACAACGGGATATATAGATGATAAAGTAAACTTCGGCGACCATTCCCTTATCTATTCGATAAAACGCATCGACCATGGTCAGTTATCGGCAACCTTTAAAAATAATATTATTACGCTATTTATGCCTGACAGCATGACTAAAGAATTACTAAACACAAATAGGATCGGGTTTGAAATTAATAATGGGCCATTGCATTTGCTGGTTGAAAAGGATTTTACCTGTTTGGATAATGTAACAGAAGATCAAAGCGATAATTACCCGAATCCTTTAGCTGAGAAAAAGTAATGAAAGAAGAGATCAAGCGGCATGCAGCCGCTGAAAACCCGGAAGAATTATTGGATTTAAAGCTGAAAGAGCCCAAAAAATGGGCGGTCGGGATGCCCGGTGTTATGGCTGCCATGAGCGATGTTTTTGAAGAAACAGGGCCCACAAGGGGATTGAAAGCCTTGTTCTATATGAACAAAAAGGGTGGGTTTGATTGCTCTAGCTGTGCCTGGCCCGATCCTGATGATGAACGCTCA